>ERZ795032.19-NODE-19-length-273332-cov-8.258254_pt1 | contig 273332 bp, 266 predicted proteins | sample MGYA00375124_ERZ795032 | MGnify/ENA primary metagenome ERZ795032 (study PRJEB30167, sample SAMN05720154) | activated sludge metagenome | isolation source: Anaerobic digester | place: China | collected 2015-12-16 ... | reverse complement strand
GAGATATCAATTCTCCCCGACAATGGAGGTTTACACAAACTAATAAGCACTACCTAAACCGTAACTCGTGACGCGAAAAACAAGGGCAAGGGCTTTTTTAGTTCTCACAAAGAATGGTTTTCTCTCTCTTGCATTTCTACCCTGTCGCTCCGCTCCGGGCACTTCGTCTGCGTCCTGACCTACGCCGGCGGTGCGCCGGATAGGTTACTTCGTCTGCGGTGAGATGGTTTTGGGATCAGATCCTCATCCGCCGTCTGGCAGATTCCTCAGATTGTCAGCAATAGATGAAGAGCATCCACGGTGAACGGAAGTTCAGATCCGGATACTATTGTTATAATCAAGGGCAAATTGAACGTAATTTTGATGAAAAGACCTTCTCTTGCTCATTTGTACTGGAGGTTTTACCATGTCGAACCAGTTATCGAAGTTGAAGGAAAACGTGTCGAAAGTGGTCATCGGCAAGGGGAAAGTGCTGGATCTCATGCTGGTGGGGCTCATCTCCGGGGGACATATCCTGATCGAGGATGTCCCGGGGGTGGGCAAGACGCTGATGGCCCGGGCTATCGCGGCATCGTGCCACATGAAGTTCCGGCGGCTGCAGTGCACACCCGACCTCATGCCCACGGACGTGACGGGCTTTTTCACCTACGACAAACGGGGCGGTGAGTTCACCTTTCGCCCGGGTCCGGTAATGACCAACATCCTCCTCGTGGACGAGATCAACAGGGCCGTGCCGCGAACCCAGTCCAGCCTGCTGGAGTCGATGGAGGAACGGCAGGCGACGGTGGACGGACAGACCTTCCCCTTGCCATCCCCCTTCATGGTGATGGCCACCCAGAACCCCATCGAGATGGAGGGGACCTTTCCACTGCCCGAGGCCCAGCTGGACCGCTTCCTCCTGAAAGTCGACATGGGGTACCCCACCGCCGGCGAGGAAGAAGAGATCATCCTCACCCACGGCAAGAATAACGCCCTTTCGGAGATCGAGAGCGTGGTATCCGGGGAGGACATACTCTCCTGGCAGGATGATGCAGCGAATATCTTCGTGCACCCGTCGCTGACGGCGTACATGATCAGCCTTGTCCGGGTTTCGCGGGAGGACTCTGCTGTTGAACTTGGCGCCAGCCCCAGAGGCTCCCTGGCCCTGTTCAAGGCCTCGAAGGCACTGGCTTTCATCCGGGGCAGGTCCTACGTGATCCCCGACGATGTGAAGTACCTGGCCCCTTACATACTCCCCCACCGCCTACTTCTGCACCGTGAGGAGCGCTACCGGGGGAACACGGGTCGAGCCGTTGTGGCCGGGATCCTCTCCCGGGTACCCGTCCCGATCGAAGATGACTGGGAGTAGTCCATGGAAGAGTTCCAGCGGTTCACTTCCCTTTATACCTTCCCCTCAGTTCGGGTCTTTGCCGCGGCAGGCGTTATACTGCTTCTGGCCAGGGGGCTGTACCTTCCGGCCTCCTTCCTGATAGCCATTCTTCTGATCCTGGGCAGCTGCAGGCTCTGGGCAGACTACGGCCTGAGAAGGCTTGTCACAAGCCGCGAAGCGCACCCGGTAAGGCTTTTCCCTGGTGACGAAGCTTCCCTTTCGGTCTTTATCCGGAACGGAAAATGGCTCCCCGTCGCCATCGAGGTAATGCAACCCTTCCCCGACGGGCTAGAGGTGACATCCCGTGGGGGCATTGACGAAGTTTCCGACGGACAGCCCGTGACCTTTTTGGGAAAGTTCGGCGAGGACCTTTCGACCTTCCGGATCAGGGGTATTTCGCGTGGCTGTTACAAGGTCCCTCCAGGAAAGATCAGCTCCAGGGACATCCTGGGGCTCTTCAACAGAGAGAGGACCTTCGGGGGTGCCACGGAGATCCTTGTCTATCCCGCACTCCTGGATTTTGAAGATCCCGACCTTGCCCAGCACTACCTCATGGGCGATATCCGCTCCGACAGGCCCTTCATGCCTGACCCCACCAGGGTATCGAGCCTGAGGGACTACACACCGGACACTCCAGCAGGCCGGATCCACTGGAAGGCAAGTGCCCGTCACGGGAAACTCCTGGCCAAGGTGCTGGAGCACACCGCGGACCTGAGACTATGCATAACCCTGGACGGGGACAGCTTTGACACGCCCGGACCCTCGATGGAGGAAGCCCTGTCCCTAGCGGCTACCCTGGCCGTGTGGGCAGACAGGAAGAGGATCCCCTTCGGGCTTGTATCGAACGTCTCCCGATGCGGCATGTCAGGTCCCGTATCAATCCCCGTAGGGTCGGGCCCCACCCAGGTGCGGCTGGCTTTGGAGGCGCTCGCCCGGGCAGAGCTTCCCGTAGCCCTTCCCTTCGGGGAGTTCCTGAGGAAGGAGTCGAGGCTTCTGCCCTGGGGAACTACGGTGATCTCCATCCGAGGCGAGATCCCTGCCGAGGCTCTGTCAGAGGTGACGCCGTCATGACAGGTCTCCTGTTCAGGCTGTTTTTGGTCATCAGCGAGTCGCTGAATTTCTGCCTGCTCTATCTCTTTGCCACATCGGGGTTCGGGGTGGCGGGGTTCGTTAACCCCTGGTCCTTTCTGACCGTGTCTGCCTCTGTGGCGGCGGTGAACCTGGCCATGAGGCGAGGGAGCTTCCGGTACCTGGCGATAGCCGTTGCGAACGTTACTGTCTTCGTCGCCGCCCTGCGCCTGGGGCGTGATCCGGCCGCGCTATTTTCTGCCCCCGGCAACCCGGCGGCGGTGGCGGGATTTTGGGCAACATGGATGCTGCTTCTGGCCGCGGGCGGACGGGCAGCCTTCCTCTCCTGGACCAGGGATCCACGTCGATACGGGCTCTTCGACATCAACATCGCGGCGCTGTTTTTGATGCTGCTTCTGGCCTCATCCTTCGGGATCCGTCTTCCGGGAGTGCATGTACTGCTGTTCCTGGCGATCCTTTCGAACATACTGATGCTCTTTTTCGGCTCCAGGGGGGAGAGTTCCGGAAAGGGCCGCTGGCGCGTGCTCCTTGGCCTGGCAGCACTTATGGTGCCGGTGTGGCTGATCGGGAACTCTGACGCACTTTCTGTGCTGGAGCAGCCCGCGGGGTCGTTGATCGAATTCAGCAAGCCCTTTTTCAGGCTTCTTCTTCAGGGGCTAACGGCAGTGCTCCTGGTGATCTTCAGGTTGATGAAGCTGGCACCCCGCAAACAGATCCAGACCGGAGCAGGTGAAGGCTCTGCCGTTGCGGAAGAGGGGCTTCTGTTGCCCGGGGAGACGGGCCCCTTCATGCAGGCTCTCCTCTGTGGCATGACCGTGGCGGTACTGGTTCTTGCCGCGCTGCTGGTGCTCTACATGCTGTGGATGCTGGTGAGCTTTCTGCTTCAAAGGAGGACAGGCTCTGTCTCGGGTGGGACCTGGTCGAGGCCTTCTTTCAGGGCCTTCCTGGTTGCCATGTACCGGGCGCTAAAGCGGCTGGCCCTCATGGCCAGCATATTTTTGCCGCTGCCCATTACAGCAGAACGGGCCTACGGCTTCCTGCTCTTCTGGGGGAAACACAGAGGGAGCCCGAGGAAACCAGACGAGACGGCCTACGAATACCTGGAAAGGCTTCTGGAGAGGTTTCCCGACCGGGAAAGGGAGTTGTCGCACATTACGGGAAGTTTCGTGCGCCACAGGTACTCCAGGGAGGGAAAGGTCTTTGAGCGAGGCCTCAAATGGTACTTATTGAAACTGTATGTGAGGGTGCCGTTTCTGAAAGCTTAGGGGCGGGGCAAGAATAATACAAGCGTCAACGGTCAACGGTGAACGGGAAGAAAAACAGAAAACAAGGCGGCAGGAGAAAAAATGCAGGGGCGGGGAAGGATTCCCGCCCCGTAATTTTTCGGAAGGTCGAAGCGGTCGCGGAATTCAAGGTAGATGTCGCACGGGGCCTTCCCGCTAACTGACAGGTCTCCTGCGGATAACGGGCCTGCCCTCTTTCTCATCGGGGAAGAAGACGGCGTGAAGGATCTCGCCCTCGTAGGCCAGGGCGGAACCTGTTACGCCATCGCCTGAAAACCTGATATCCTCTCCCCTGCCGGCAGAGTGTTTTACCGTGGTCTCAGCCGAAAGAACCTTTCCAACAAAGGCCATGGCCTGATCCCCTGAAAGTGCCTTTGCTGTCTTTGCTTCTCCAGGCGGGGCTTCCACGGCGTAGCTTCGGAGTATCTTCGGGAAGAGGTCCCGGAAGGCCCGGGGATCAGAGACGTATTCGAAACCGGCAGGTTCCTTTCCGGCAAAGAAGATCACCCCTCTCTGGCCTTCGGAGAGCGGGAAGGCCTTTTCGAAAGATCGGAGCTTTTCGTCCATGTCCACGAATACGTCCCGCATGGCATGGGTCCGTGACATGGTGCCGGATCTCATTGAGAGCTCGTCTACCTTGTCCCAGACCTCCATCTGGTCGGACCTGAAGCTGTTATCTCTCCTGAGGCTCTCCCCTACGGAACGGTTCTTGGAGAACCTCACGGACCGGGACGCCATGGTGCCAGAGTCCCTGAAGACGTTCGAGATGTAGTGCCACCTCCCCCTTTCGGTGCAGCTTACGGGGACCACCACCTTGGACCAGGCCGTCACCAGCACGGTTATGTTGAGCACCCTGTTCTGCTTCGCACCCTGGAGCTCTTCGCTGTCGAGGATGAGGATGTTTCGGTCGCTCTTGTTGATGACGAGCAGTTCCGGCACGGAGCCTCCCTGGGTCAATTCCCGGATCTCGATCCAGTCCTCCCTGAAGGCTTCGGTGAGGGTCACGAAGTCCACTGCTTCCGGGAGGGCGGAGAAAACCGGGAAGGCCGTAAGTCCCTTGAAGCTGCAGGGCTCGCCTGTCTTGAGGCTATTGAAGAAACTCTCTATGACGGTCTTCATTTCTACCACCTCCTGGATCTCATTCTAGGGAGGGCAGACGACATTTTGGATGTGGTATCAAAACAGGTTTGGCCTGGTTATGTAAATTGATATATCCTGTAGTAAAGAAATTGAGATCGAGGGTGATCTTGCTGACAAAGGTTTGGGGCACGGAGTTCGCCGCGCTGGATCTGGAGACAACCGGACTTGACCCCCTTAACGACAGGATCGTCGAAGCAGCGGCTGTTATTTTCAGGGGGAGCGAGGTAATAGACACCTTCGAGACCCTGGTCAACCCGGGAGTGAGGATCACTTCTGCCCTTACCGCGATCCACGGCATTACCAACAGCATGGTGAAAGGCGCCCCGGCGCCTGCCGAGGCGGTGTCGACGCTGGCTGGCTTCGTGGGAGAGAGGCCCCTGGTCATCCAGAACGCCCCCTTTGATATGGGCTTCATCGATACCGTACGCCGGGAAAGCTTTTCCGGACCACTGGACAACGATCTTTTCGACACCTGCCGCCTTGCCCCGGTGATCTTCCCGGGGCTTCCCAGCTACAGCCTTGGAAGCCTGGCCCGGGCTCTTGGTGTGCCGAAGGGACGCAGCCACCGGGCCCTGGACGACTCCCTGGCAGCCATGGGAATATTCCTGAAGTGCATGGAAAAGATCGATCCGGCAGGGAATATTGAGTACGAGAGGTTCGAAAGGGACTACTCCTTCAGATCGCTTCTGGCCCTGGAGCGAAGCCCCGCCCTTCTGCAGTGGCCTTCCGGTTTCGAAGCCATAAGGGAGGCCTTTGAGGTCTCGGGGAAGATCTTCATAGTCTACCGGGGTGGTAACGGCTCTGTGACTGAGAGGCTTATAGAGCCCACGGGGCTAGTAAGGATCGGAGGCAGGATCATGCTCGAGGCCTGGTGCTCACTCAGGGGGGAGAGCCGGACCTTCAGGTTCGACCGGATCCTGAAGGCCTGGAAGCAGGAGGAATGAAAAAGGCCCCACTTTGAGTGGGGCCTTCCGTTATTTAAGTGGCGCGCCGGACAGGAGTCGAACCCGTAACCTTCGGATCCGTAGTCCGATGCTCTATCCAATTGAGCTACCGGCGCGCAATACGTGAAACCAGGTGGCGGTGGGACAGGGATTCGAACCCTGGAGGGAGGTTTAAGCCCCCCTACTCGCTTAGCAGGCGAGTGCCTTCAGCCGCTCGGCCATCCCACCCTGTAAAGTTGTGCTCGGTCTATTCTAGGCACCCTAAAAGGGTGTGTCAAGAATGCGGGAGGGGGTGCTATTCCCCCTCCGGCTCTTCCTGGCCTTCAGTGGGGACAGGTTCACCTTCCGCCTCGGGCTGGGCCGGAACTTCGAAGAACTCGGGTACCAGGACCTGGATGTTGGCCTTTGTCAGCAGCCCCTCGAGGTACTCGTTCTGGTTGGTCTGCCTCTTCTGCTGGGCGATCATTCCCTTGATGTCGCCGCTTGCCTCTTCGTAGGAGGCGATCTTCTCATCCATCTTTTCCTGCTTGATGACTATGACAGCATTGTTCTCGTCGAGAGCTATTGCTTTGGAGACCTTGCCAATGGGGGTTCCGGCTATCTCCTTGAGGGCTCCTTCGGTGAACTCCTTCTCGGTGACAAAGGCGGGCTCTTCCGAAAGAGTGAAGTCAAGGGCCACTCCCTCGTAACCCTGCATCACTTCGTCCCACTTTTTCCCGCCCTCCAGGGCCTTTCTCGCCTCTTCGGCCTTCTCTAGGGCCGCGAAACGGGCGAACATGACATTGTAACCGGCGGGCTGGCGGAAGAAGAGCTCCCTGGTCTGATCGTAGAACTCCATGGCTTCCTCGTCGGTAACCCCAATATCGCCGGCATTGGCATCAAGGACCATCCTCTGGGACAGCTGCATGCTTATCTGCTCCTGGAGGTCCTTCATCTTGATGCCGCTGTTTTCCATGTACTGCTGGAATGCCTCCTTGGTCGGGAACTGGTTCTCTATACGCTTGACGGCAGCGTCGACCTCCTCCCTGGGAGGAGTTATCTTCTGCCTGACTGCCTCTTTCTGGAGCATGTGCTGCATGGCAATGCTGTTGAGGACCTGCTTTCGCGTCTGTACTATCCATTCGGGCGACAGGTCCGACTGCCCCGACTGCTGGGCATAGTTCCTGACCCCCATTTCAATGTGGGAAGCCATTACCTTCTCGCCGTCAACGGTGGCGACGGGGAGGTCCCCCTCCGCGCCCGGCCTGCCAGAGGGGCCGCTCCCCCTGGTGATGTACATCGCAAAGATGGAGATCACGAATACGACTACAACCACCAGCATTATTGCCCGTGTCTTGGTCCTGAGAGCCTGCATTATCACGATCTATCTTCCTCCTTAAGCATTGGAACGGAGAGTTTTTCGCCTTATTTTTACAGCGTGTACCATGATACGTTCCAACGGTGGCCCTGTCAAAGGAAATATCTCATATATCCTCGAAGGTGGCGCCTCTCTTTATTTGCACGTCCAGAGGCACAGAGAGGCTAGCGGCTCCCTCCATGGAGACCCTCAGCAGTCGGGATACTTCTTCCTCCTGCCCGGGGCTGCACTCCACCACCAGTGAGTCGTGAACCTGGAGCACCAGGGGGGCATCCAGACCTGCCTCTTCAACGGCCCGATGGTAACGGACCATGGCTATCCTCGCTATGTCGGCGGCGCTACCCTGGAGAGGCGTGTTGATAGCCACCCGCTCGATGGCGCCGGCCCCCCTGCCCTCGACGGTGGAGACCTCCGAAAGGGGCCGGATCCTGCCAAACAGGGTCGAAGTGTAGCCCCGCTCGCGAGCCTCCCTGGCCGAGCTCTCCATGTATTCCCTGACCCGGGGGAAGGCCGAGAAGTACCGCTCTATCACCGAGGCTGCCTCTTCACGGCCTATGCCCATCCTCTGGGAGAGACCGTGAACGCCCATGCCGTAGAGAAGACCGAAGTTGACAACCTTTGCCATGCGGCGCTGCTCCGGCTTCACACCGCTGTCCCCTCCGAAGACCCAGTAGGCCGTCTCGGAGTGGATGTCGCGTCCTTGAGCGAAGGCGTCCTTCAGGCGTTCCTCGCCGCAGATGTGGGCCAGGATCCTGAGCTCCACCTGGGAGTAGTCCCCGGCAAGAAAGACGTAGCCATCCTTGCGAGGCTTCAGGGCCTGCCGGAGCCTGCCGGCCCAGTTGCCGAAGGCAGGGAGGTTCTGCAGATTGGGATCCCTGCTGCTGAGTCTCCCCGTACCGGTAACGGTGTGCTCGAAAGTGGTGTGAACACATCCGGTGTCAGGGTCGGTCTGGCGCAGGAGAGGCTGAATGAAGCCTGTGATGACCTTGGTGATCTCGCGATACTCCAGGAGCATCCCTGGGACTTCTCCATCGCCCACAGGGAGATCGGCCAGCTCCTCCAGGACGGAAACGTCAGTTGAGAACCCCGTCTTGATCTTCTTCACGGGGGGATACCCCAGTTTCTCGAAGAGCAGCCAGGCCACCTGCTTCGTGGAGTTGAGGTTCACATGGGTGTCAACCATGGAGTCAATGCGGGAGGATATCTCGGAAGTGCGGATGTCCAGCTCCCCGCCAAGTTTCGTCAGAAGGTCCCGGTCGACACGGACGCCGTGACGCTCCATCGAGGCCAAAACCGGGCAGAGAGGTGTATCTATGTCCATCATCACCCCCTGCAGCTGTTTTGAGAGGACCTGCGGTTCCAGATCTTTCCGGATGTCCCAGAGCGCCATGGTCTCCTCCGGCGAGGCGCTGACAGCGCCATTGACCCTGACCTCGGGGTGGAGGGCGTAGTGGGCAAGCCGGACGTCCCACACCCGGGCCGGCTCCCTGAGCAGTGATGGAGAGGCGGCGCAGATCTCCTTGAAGCCGATGGTGGTGACATGCCCCTTTTCCGCCCAGCGGGAGATCTTCTCAAAAACGGCAGCGTCGGCCTCGCCCTTCCAGAAACGGCCGTCATCGCTGCAGAGGCACATCTCGGATATGGAGAAGTCCTGGGGGTAATCCCCGGTGCCGGACCATCCAAGGGCAAGTCCGTCTTCTTCCAGAAGGGGCTCCAGGGAGGTCTCGCTGAGTTCGGCACGGGCAGGGGCTTCCGCAGCAGCGGCTTCAGCCGCGGGAGTGCCTTTCAGGAGCCTTTCAGCCAGTTTCTTCAGGGCTAATCGGTCAAGCAGCACGGCCAGTTCGGGTTCCTTCCTCTCATGAAGCCTGAGGTCCTCCTCCTGGAGGGGTTCGTCCAGGCGAAGCCTGGTAAGGTCCCGGCTGGCGAAGACCGTATCCCTGCCCTCTTCCAGTTTCTTTTTCAGGGCGGGCTTCATTCCGTCGAGGTGTTCGTAAACACCCTCCAGGGAACCGTGCTCGGCCAGGAGAGCCCTGGCGGTCTTGTCGCCAACGCCCTTTATCCCGGGGACGTTATCGACGCTGTCTCCCACCATGGCCAGGTAGTCGGCCATTGCCTCGGGGGAGAAGCCGTAGTCTTCCCGGAAGCTTTTGAGGTCCCAGAGGCGGAACTCACTGACGCCCTTTACCGGGCGCATCACCTGGAGGTTTTCGTCGAGGACCTGCAGGATATCCTTGTCGGCCGTCAGTATTACCACGCGGAATCCCTTCCTGGCGGCCGAAAGGGCCGTTGATGCTATGACGTCGTCGGCCTCGACGCCGGGCCTCTCAACCACAGGAAGCCCCAGGTCCCGTGAGAGTTCCTTTATTAAGGGCATCTGCACCCTGAACTCCGGGGGAGTAGGCTGTCTTCCTTCCTTGTATGCCTCGAAGGCCTCGTGCCGGAAGGTGGGCCCCGGAGCGTCGAAGACAACGGCCGCAAGGTCGGGTCTGACATCCTCCATGGTCTTGAGGAGCATGTTGGCGTAACCCAGGAGGGCGTTAGTGGGTGTACCGTCGGGCGCGTTGAGTTCAGGGAGGGCAAAGAAGGCTCTGAAGGCAAGCCCGTGGCCATCCACAAGAAGTATCGTCTTTTCGGGCAACTGCCCCATCTCCTTTGACAGGGAATTTTGGGGTATACTGCTGTTCGGCTCTTTTAACTACCGAATAGGATACCACCAGGGAAGGATGAACTGAAATGACTTCTACCACAAGGGTACGTTTCGCACCCAGCCCAACGGGGGCGCTCCACATAGGAGGGGCCCACACCGCCCTCTTCAACTGGCTCTGGGCCAGGCGCAACGGAGGGTCATTCGTTCTGCGCATTGAGGACACAGACCTGGTCCGCTCCACAGCGGAGTTCGAAATGACGATCCTTCAGGGTCTCCGGTGGCTCGGCCTCGACTGGGACGAGGGCCCAGACGTGGACGGAGACCACGGTCCCTACAGACAGTCGGAGAGAAGGGACATCTACCTGGAGCACGCAATGAAGCTGGTAAGCTCGGGGCAGGCCTACCGTGAGGGTGAAGCGGTGATCTTCTCCGTCCCACGGGGAAAGATGGTGGCCTTCGACGACGTAGTCTACGGCCACATCGAGATGGCCAGCGACACCCTCAAGGACATTGTCCTGATCAAGAGCGACGGCTTCCCCACCTATAACTACGCCGTCGTTGTCGACGACCACACCATGGAGATCAGCCACGTGGTTAGGGGAGAGGACCACATCTCCAACACTCCGAAGCAGATCTTGCTCTACGAGGCTCTGGGCTGGGAGGTTCCCACCTTCGCCCATTTGCCCATGATCCTGGGCAAGGATAAAAAGAAACTCTCCAAGCGTCATGGAGCGACCAGCGTCTATGAATACCGGGACATGGGCTACCACCCCGACGCCCTTTTCAACTACTTCGCGCTGCTCGGGTGGAATCCGGGGGACGAGCGGGAGATCTTCACCCGCGAAGAGGCGGTGGAAATGTTCGACCTTGCAAGGGTTACCAGGAAGGCTGCAGTCTTCGACATGGACAAGCTGAACTTCGTCAACCAGGCCCACATCGCCAGAATTTCCCCGCTGGAGCGGGCCCGGCACACTGTCCCCTTCTGGAAGGAGACCGGTCTTGACCCTGACTCCAGGACCGAGGAGTGGCTGGCGGAGGTCCTGGACCTCCTGGAGGGACGGGGGCAGACCTTCCGGGAGCTGGCGGAGTATACCGACTACTTCCTGTCCTTTGAACCGGTGAAGAAGCGCTACACCGCCGATGATATCGACGAAGAGCGGAGAGAGATCCTGAAGAGTTTCTTCTCCACCATGCTTTCGCTCTCGTCCTGGAAACCCGAGGAGCTGGAGGTTATGGCCAAGGGCTGGTGCGACGAGAAGGGGGTCAGGCTGAAGGACGTGGCCATGCCCCTTCGTTGGGCCCTCACGGGCCGGAAGGTCAGCCCCGGGATATTCCATGTGGCAGTCTTCCTGGGAAGGGACGAGGTAAGGAGCAGGCTCTCACACTACGGTCTGGTGTAGCGGTACAAGGACCCGACCAGGACAACGAAGGGGGCGCCCGGGAGGCGCCTCCCTTCGTTTCAGTATCTCTTCAGGAACTTGCCCAGGATCCTCCCCGGGTCAGAAGGTGACGCCATCAGGGCGTAACAGGCCAGGGCATGGATGAACTCCACGGGATAGTCCATCTGGCCCCACACATCGAAACCCCTTGAGGAGAGCAGCGCCATGCCCACGTCGTGGTAGGCTGAGGGGTCTTTAACGTCGCCCTCAGCCTGGCTGCAGGCGATCACCTGGGGGCGCGAACCTTCAGGGTAGGCGGCAGCGATCCTCTCAAGCTGGGAGGTGGGCGCGTTGCCTGCCCCGAAGCCCAGCAGTGCCAGAACCTTCTCGTCGCCCGACAGGAGCGGTTCCGCTCCCGGAGAGAAAAAGGCCCAGCGGATACTCTTCCCGGATCGTCGGGCGTCGTCGGGCAAGATCTCCAGTACCTTCTTCAGCGAGCGGGGCGTCCTCCCCCTGGGGTGTGCCAGGTCGGCGATCTCCCCGTCCCTGGCCCACTCCGGGGTAAAGTAGAGGGGCATGCCACCTACGGGGACGAAGGCGTCGGGGTGCTGGGCCCTCGCCTTATGGGCACGGTTACCCTGGATGAGCTTCCAGTTGCAGTATATCCATACGCCTGTAAGGTCGGAGCAGACCACCTGGGCGGCCCCCCGGAGGTTCACGGTCACGTCTTCTGGAGTGTAGTCCAGGGTCAGCTGGCTTCCAGTGAGGATAATGGGTATGCCCACGCCGGAGAAGCAGAGACTTAGCCATGCCGCCGAGTGGGCCATTGTGTCGGTGCCGTGGAGTATGAGGACACCGTCGATCCCCTCCCTGACCGCCTCGTCTATTGCCCGGGTCATCTCTATCCAGTGGCCGGGGTCGAGGTTAGAGCTGTCAAGGCCGGGGATACCCCATGGCTCTATGCACTCCACTTCCATGTCCTTCTCGGCGAAGAAGGACGATATGCTTTCGTGCAGTGCCTTCGAGGCCGAAGGGTCGGGTCCCTTCCTCTCTCCCAGGAACCCGCTGGCAATGGTGCCTCCGGTGAAGATGACTTGAACCTTTCCCATGGGTCACCTCCGAAAAAAATGGCGGGACCGCGAACTTCCGCGACCCCGCCCCTCAAGTTCACCCTACCTTGGGCTTATCGCCTTTACAGGGCACGCCTCCGCACAGGCCGAACAGCCTATACACTTCTCCTCGTCGATAACGTGCTTCTCTTTGATCTTACCAGAAATAGCCTGAACGGGGCATACCTTGGAGCACCTGGTGCAGCCGATGCACTTGTCGGGGTCAATGTGATACTTGGTCGCTTCGGTCGCATTGGCCTCCGGAGCACCCTTGACCTTCTTGGCGGCAGGCCTCTTTCCGGAGTCCTTCACTATCTGTTTCTTCCGTTCGTAGGACGAGAAGGCGAACTCGTCGGTCATCCATATGCACGATACTGGACAGATCTCGGTGCACTGGGCACAGAAGCAACAGCGATCCATGTGGAACTGGACCTTCTTCTCCTCGTCGAGGGATTCGATGGCGTTGGCCGGGCAGACCTTGATGCACATTTTGCACCCTATGCAGGTCTTTTTGTCGTAGCCGATCCTGCCGCGGAACCCCTCGGGGGTCTTTACCGGGTCGTTGAGCTTGATCTTGCCCTCAGCAGCGGCCTTGAGAGCCTCGGAGAGGTTGTCGGGCATGTGGGCAACGGGGAAGGGGTTGGTGGCCGGATCCTCGCACCACTGCCTGAAGATCTGTATCATCATCCTGTTTATCATTCCAACCCCCCCTTAAAGGACCACGTCGAGGGACAGCAGGACCATCCCCGCCAGGGAGAGCCCCGCAATGTGGAACCAGTAGAACTGCGAGGCCTGCCATATCTTGTACCGCCCAAAGGCAGTACGTACCGTCGTTACGCCGATTATCTGCATCAGGAAGACCTTCACCCAGAAGAAGATGAAGTCCGCCAGAAAGAGAAGCGAACCCTGGAGGCCGAAATGCCTGCCTATGGTCCATGGGAAGAAGAGGGATACCACCACGGCGCACATAACCAGCGTTCGCAGGGAGAAGGCGATCTTGAACATGGCCAGGTTACGGCCGGAGTACTCGCAGATGAGCCCTTCCAGGATCTCCGTCTTCGCCTCGGCAATATCCATGGGCACCTTCCCCACCTCGGCGGGCACCACCGCCATGAGGGCCACGAGCAGGCAGAGCAGGCCGAAGACGCCCGTCCACCCCACTACGCTCCACAGCGGCATCCCGACGAAGGTCTCGAGACTGAAGGGCTCACCGGGCATCCCGGTCCTGTAAGCGAACCAGGCCAGCGAGACGATAACAACCGCAAGGGGAAGTTCGTAGCTCATCATCAGAGTCATCTCGCGTTGGGCGCCAACGTTGGCGTAGGTGGAGCCGCTTGCAAAACCTCCCACTGCCATCGCCACCGCGGAGAGCCCCAGCAGGTAGAGGATGAGGATAAGGTCGCCGCTCCCGGCCAGAATTGGGGGCAGCGAACCCATGGGCATGTAGAGAAGTATCATAAGGGCCGCAGTGGCCGAGACCCAGGGAGCCCCGTTGAACGCCCACGGAATGGCCCTTCGGGGAACAATGTTCTCCTTGCCAAGAAGCTTCAGTATGTCGAAGAAGGGCTGAAAGAGCGGTGGTCCCAGCCTGAGCTGCATCCGGGCGTGGATTATCCTGTCCACCCCTTCAAAGACAAGGGAAAGAAGGGAAGCAAAGAACAGGAGGGCCACCCCCGCTATCAACTTGAAATGAAGAAGGGTCATGATCCCATCATCCTCCTTGTCTTGTCACGACAGCGCTCGATGAGCTCCGACTTCGTCACGATATTCCCGGATCCTGTCGACCGGTCGGTGACGACCATTCGCTCCATGCAGGAAATGCAGGGGTCGATGCTGTTGATGATCAGCGGGGAGTCGGCCAGCTCGTTATCCATGAACATGATCGGCCACGAGACCGCGTTGGAGTATGTCGGAGCGCGGACCTTCCACCAGGTAATGTTATCCTGGCCCCCGGTAAGCCTTATCGCATGGGTGTCGTCGCCGCGGGGCGCCTCGATGGAGCTCAGGCCCGTACCGTCAGCCTGCTTGAGGTAGTTGAGGAGCTTGGGTAGTTTCGGCTCCCACATGAGGTCCCCCGACGGCAGCCCTGCCATGGCGTTCTCTATTATCTCCAGGGACTGGTAGACCTCCAGTACCCTGACAAGGAAGCGGTCGAAGACGTCGCCGTAGACCTCCCCGGTGTAGTCCTGGGGGACTACGGGCTTGATATCCATGTCGCAGTAGGCCTCGTAGGGGGACGACCAACGCAGGTCGACCCTGAGGCCGCTCCCCCTGACCGTAGGCCCAAGGGCGCAGTAGGCTATGGCGTCCTCCTTCGAGAGAACGCCCACGTCGCGCATCCTGGCCTTGGCTATGGGGTCGTCGGTGACGACATCGTAGAAGACGCCGAACTCGTTCTTGTAGAAATCTATCATTTCCCTGATGACCTTGCCTACCGCAGGAGTTATGTCCCTGCGGACACCACCGACGGTTCCGGTCCCGTAGTTGACCCGGTTCCCCGTTAGTGCCTCAAGGACATCCATGACCTTCTCCCTCAGGATCATCCCGAGGTTGAAGGCCGAGTCGTAGCCGAAGGTGTAGCAGGCAACTCCTGCCCATAGGATGTGAGAGTGGATCCTCTCCAGCTCCAGCACGATGGTCCTGATGTACTGGGCCCTTGCCGGGACCTCTATCCTGGCGGCATCCTCCACGGCCCGGACGAAGGCTACGATGTGGGCGAAGGAGCATATCCCGCAGATCCGTTCGGCAAGGTAGATGATCTGTATGGGGTTGCGGTCGCGGGCCATGAACTCTATGCCCCTGTGAATGGCCCCGGGGCGTATGGTAGCACCCTTTATGCGCTCCCCGTCGACATCGAGCCAGGCCGTAATGGGTTCCTTGAGTCCCACGTGAACAGGGCCGATCGGCACTTTGTACGTTTTGTTCAATCCTTCTGCCATACCGGCACCTCCTAGGAGAGTTCCCTGATGTCTTCCGGCCTGGGACCGGTTTCGTCCCTGCGCCAGGGCTTGATATCCTCGTTCCAGTCCTCGGGGAGAAAAACCAGGGCCTTGTTTGGCAATCCGTCGAAATCCACGCCGAACATCTCGCGGATCTCCCTCTCGCTGTACTCTATCCCCGGGATCCTGCTCCAGAGGGATGGCATCACGAGATCGTCCTTCGGAACATCGACGGTCACCGTGACTCCCAGCCTTTTGCCCCGCCCGGCGCAGCGGAAGATCGAGAAGTGATAGTTGAGCTGGACCTCCTCACCGATGTCGTCGCCGGAGGTGATCTGAAAGTGGAGAAAGTCGATCTCCCTCAGCGCATCCACCAGATCCAGGAAGCGCTGCTTCTCCACCTGCACCCAGAGGCACTGGTAGGCCGTCTCGTTACCGGCACCTCCCTTGTAGTCCCTGAGCTCCATGGAGTCGGCAGTCTTGCGGAACTTTCTTCTGAGAAGCGAGAGCACCTTATCGGGGCTCACGTACTCTTCGGTGTACTCTGCACAGCGCGGCTTCATTTTGCGGCACCTGCCTTCTTGAGGGAGTCCTTGAGCTTCTCCAGCTTCAGAACCGCCTTGGCGGCGCCCTCTATGATGGCCTCGGGCCTGGGAGGGCACCCGTGGACGTAGACGTCGACGGGGATTATGTTGTCCACCGGGCCGTCCAGGTTGTAAGACTTGTAGAATACGTCGCCCGAGCAGGCGCAGTTGCCTATGGCGATGACCACCTTGGGGTCGGGCATCTGGGCGTAGATCCTGCGGAGCCTGCCCGTCATGTACTTCGTTACGGGTCCCGTTACGAGCAGCGCGTCAGCGTGGCGCGGGGTCCCCACAAGCTTCATTCCGAAACGCTCTATGTCGTACCTGGGGGTAATGGTCGCCACGATCTCTATGTCGCAGCCGTTGCAAGACCCGCTGTTACAGTGAAAGACCCAGATGGACTTGGTCAGAATGTCGAGGTAGCGTTCAAGTTTCATCGTCCCACCCCCTTACAGAAGGACCAGTACTGCGACAGCCGCCACGGTGAGAACGAAGTAGCCCACGTAGTCGCTCGCAATGCCGGTGTGGAGTTCAACCAGCCAGTCATAGTAGGGTCTGAGGGCCTCCACGAACCCCCAGTAGGCCGAGGCAGCTGGAACCCCCATATCGGCGCCGTCCTCGGGTACCGGGTTGCTGCCGTAGAATATTTCGTCCTGCTCGGTGCCCTCCTTGAAGTCGCTGCGGCCAAGAGCCCTTATGAACAGGATCATGCCCGCTGCTATGACGAAGAAGAGCAGCCATAAGTATACGTCCCAGTAGCCGAATCCCGAGTAGACCTTTTCCCACATCACAGACCACCTCCCATAACGGCGGAAATGTAGCCTGCCTGGTCAACCAGGGCCTTGGCGGCAGGTTCCACCAGGTGAGAGAGCGTCCATCCCGGGAAGAGCGTCAGGGCCACAATGACTATTGTAAGCACTGACATCCCCAGGAGCATCGACGCAGGCACCTCGGTGACCTTCTCGAAAGTCTTCTTTGCCGGACCAAGGAAGGCCGTCTGAAAGACCTTTACGAAGGAGGCCAGCGTCAGCACCGAAGTGACCAGGGCCGCCACCGCTAGCAGCGGGTAGACGGCGAAGGTCGACTGGTAGATCAGCAGTTTGGAGACGAAACCGTTGAAGGGCGGCAGGCCCGCGATGGCCGCCGCCGCTATGACGAACATGAAGGTGGTCTGGGGCATCAACCTGGCCAGACCCCCGAGCTCGTTGAGGTTACGGGTGCCAGCCGAGTAGAACACCGCACCAGCGGTAAGGAAGAGCAGCCCCTTGTACATGGTGTAGTTGATGATATGAAAGATGCCGCCCTTCATTGCCGTAAAACCGTAATCAGCCATGGCCTGGGGATCCTTCAGGGAGAGCAGACCTACTCCGAGGGCCATCAGTATGTAGCCTATCTGGGAGATCGAATGGTAGGCCATGAGCCGTTTCATCTCTTTCTGTATGACGGCCATTGTGACCCCGATGAACATGGAAAGGACACCCATGACGATTATCGTCCAGGGGACAACGGTGCTCCCCAGGCTGACCCCGTAGAGGGAGAAGCAGACCCGGAAGAGGCCGTAGAGCGACGCCTGGCTTACGGCAACCAGGAGGCAGGTCACCCCTGCTGGCGCCTCGGCGTAGGCGTCGGGGGTCCACATGTGCATGGGGACTGCTCCGCACTTCATCGCCAGGGAGACCACAATGAACACCAGGGCTATCTTCTCGGCGTAACCCATATGGAGCATCCTGGCGACGGCCGCTATGTTGACAGCGTTGTAGCGCCCGTAGAAGAATCCTACCGCGATAAGTACGAACATTGCCGAGATGGTGGAGACCACCATGTACTTGAAGGAGGCTTCCACCGCTTCAGGTCTGTCCCTCCAGAAGGCGATAAGCCCGAAGGAGGCCACCGAGGCGATCTCGAGGAAGACGAAGAAGTTGAAGAGGTCCCCGGTGAGCTGCATGCCCAGCATCCCCGTGACGAGCAGGAAGAAGAGGGCCGAGAACTTCTCGAGGCCTGTGAACTTGTCCATGAAGCGTAGAGAGAAGAAGGCCCCCGCGAGGGCGGCTATGGATCCCACCACCGCCATGAAGGCACTGAAGGCGTCGACCTCGAGGATGATCCTTATGGGCCAGCTGAGCCCCGAGGGAAGCGTTATGTTCCACGCCTCGGCACCCATCACGTAGACGACGGTCCCGCCCGCTATTACCCTCTGCCATAGAAGAATGCAGACGGCGGTGGTCGCCATGGAGACGAGCACCATCCATGCGTTGCGCGTCAAGCGTCCGCCGAGACCGGCCACCGGAGAGACAAAGGCTCCCAGGAGGGGGACGGCCAGGGCAAGCGCCGGTAGATGTATCTGCCAGTTCATCCCCTTAACCTCCTGATCTCGCGGACGTCAAGCGTCCCGTAGTGTCTGTACAGAAGAATGACCAGCGAAAGGAGCAGGGCCGAAGTTGCCAGACCTATGACGATAGCCGTCAGCGTGAGCGCCTGGGGGGTGGGGAGGACCATGGTCCTGGTCCCGCCTGCCAGGGTAAAAATAGGTATTGTGCCACCCGTACGGAACCCCAGAACAATAAGCAGCAAGTTGGCCGACGCTTCCAGGAGCGTTATGCCTATGGCTATCTTGATGAGGTTTCTCTCGAAGAGGATGGCGTACATCCCCAGGAAAAATATGATCCCAACCACAAGGAAGGGGGCGTTACCTGTCATGGCCGCTCTCACTCCTTCCCGCATGATCGTCGAAGAGACGGATCCCCTTGAACATGTAGATCAGGATCAGTGAGAGCCCGCCTATGACCTCGAGTCCCACGGCAATGTTCATCACCGATATGGTGCCGGCGCTGTTGAGGATGCCGCTGCTGGGACCGATGGGAACGACAGCTCCGAAGAGGCCGCCCCTTCCGGCCAGGAAGTTGTAGAAGAAGGTCGTGCCCATACCGAGGAACCCGGCGGCTATGAAGAGCAACAGCCCCGCCGTCTCCATCCCCGAGTAGAATCCCGGCCTCACGAAGGAGAGCACCTTTTTCCCTCCGTAGGCGACAAGAAGGAAGGCTGCCATGGTAGCGACAACTGCCCCGCCCTGGAAGCCCCCGCCGGGGGTAAGGTGCCCGTGGATTATGATGTAGGCACCGAATATGCCCATGAACCAGGCAAAGATGTCACAGATGGTCCTTACCACAACGGAAAGAGGATTCATTTTCCCTCACTCCCCTTCCGGAAAAGGGCCAGAACCGAGCAGACCGCGGTGAAGAGCACCGCCGCCTCGCCCAGGGTGTCGAATCCCCTGTAGTCAAAGACTATGGAAGTTACGACGTTGTTGACGGATCGCTCCTGCTGGGCGTTCTCGAGATAGTAGTCGTCCATGGGAGCCCTGGCGGTGTCACCAAAGGGGTGGATCCTGCTCAGGGCGCCCCAGAAGACACCGGCAACTACCAGAACCGCAACAAGGAAAAGGACGCGCCTTTTCATCGCCCCTCACCCCCGTTCGGTTTCCTCAGGGTCTTGCAGGCCCGGAGGGCGATAATGTAAATGGCCGTGCTCAGCCCGGCTCCGATGGCCGCTTCGGCAATGGCCACGTCGGGAGCCTGGAGAATGAAGAACTCAAGGGAGAGCAGGAGACTGAAGACAGCCAGTGAGATGACCGATGAGAGGAGGTCACGAAACCATACGGCGTAGAAGGCCGAGATGACTATGATCGTCAGCACGGCCATGTGGGCGTAACCGTTCATGCCGAAACACCGCCTTTCTTCTTCCGATGGTCTTCGGCAAGCCTGTCGACTACGGCATACTTGGGAAGTACGCCGCTCCTGTGGGCCGCCCGCGCGATGGCGTGGGCCCCGGTGGCATTGGATATCAGAAGTGCCAGGATGGCAATGATCACGTGGACCGTCAGGGTGTTGAAACGACCTTCACCGGTCCGGAAGAACATGTCCAGGGCGAAGACAACGACAGCCGCCGAGGTGAATATGGACCCGAAGGTAGTGCACTTCGTCGTGCCGTGAAGACGGGTGTAGACATCGGGGAAGCGGTACAGGGCAACCGTTCCGAGGAAGTTGAACACGACACCGACCGAGAGAAGGATAAGGGCTGCTTTCTCCAAGACTACACACCCCCCTCTATGTAGCGGGCGATGAACATGGTGCCCACGAAGGAGAGAGCTGCGTAGACGATGGCCACATCGACCATGACCACCGAGTCGTACACCAGCGAAAGAAGGATCATAAGAGCCACCACCATGGTGTTTATGGAGTCGAGGGCTACGATCCTGTCAGGGATGGTTGGGCCCGCGACAAGCCTTCCCACCATGGCCAGGGCACAGATCCCGGTGATCATGGCCGCCCATGCGAAATAGGTGATCATCATTCGGCGACCCTCCTTGCCCACTTCCCGAAGGAACCGTAGACTTTCTTCTCTGACGGGTCCTCGTCGGTCACGTTGATCCAGTGCACGTAGAAAACCCCCGTCTCTCCGGAGTCGTCCACGTCCACCGTCAGCGTGCCCGGCGTCAGGGTGATGGAGTTGGCAAGGATCGCCTGGGCGAGGCTTCCCTTAAGTCCGGAGTCGATCCTGACGATCCCGGGCCGTATCTTCCCGGTGACCACCCTGAAAGCAACGTCGAAGTTGGCCTTGATCATGCCCCACAGGAAGGGCAACGCAAGATAGATAACAAAAGCGATCCAGCGCAGCGGGTTCAGTCCCGCAAGGGTCCACGACCTCCCCGGGTTCCAGGCCCGGGCCAGTCCGGCCATAACGCCCCCCAGGGCAACTGCGATCCCCACCTCGATGGGGTCGATTCCTCCTCCACTCCACGCCAGCAGGAGGTACGTGGCAACGGAGAGGACAAAAATAACCACACGCCTCACCTCCTATTTCCTGTGTACAGAACCACTGGAACAGAACAAAAAAAGTCCGCTCGGACCTTGATACCCATTTGGCGCCCTCTCCTGGCACCTGCAGGAGGGGGGCTGAAGAAATCCAATTATGCATTATACATAATAAATTCCGGTATGGACTACCTGTTCAAAAACCATATTGAAGCGTTCAGAGCCCCTGCGTAGGTAACCCACGCTATATAGGGGACCATCAACCATGCAGCGATCCGGTCCATTCGGGCAAAGGCCCTGATAGTGACAGCTATGGCAACCCAGAGAAGGACCAGCTCCAGCAGGGCAGCCCCGGGCATCCTGAGACCGAAGAAGATCCAGGACCAGGCCACGTTGAGGGTCAGCTGAACAAAAAAGAGGATCATCTCCTCCCGGGCGTCACTGAACCCTCCTGCCGTGAGCCAGACCCTCCAGGCGGATGAACCCATAAGCACGTAGAGGAGCGTCCAGACTGGACCGAAGAGCCATGACGGCGGCTTCCAGGAAGGTTTGAGCAACCCGGGATACCATGTCGAAACGGAAGACGCCGTGGCTATCGAACCCAGGGCCCCGGCACCGAGGCACAGAAGCACGAAAAGGGCCAAAGGGGCATACTTCTTCAATTCGGCACCTCCTCCAAAGGGATCAGTCTGTCGCAGGCCAGGCACTTCCACTGAGGCTGCCCCGGCTCCACGCAGACCCCTCCCAGGACCAGCTCCCCGCGCCTGGCGCGGAGGAGGAGGTCGAAGGGCGCATAGCCGTATACTACCGGGACCGTTTCGGATGAACCACAGTAGGGGCAGGTGATCTGGGACCGGACCATCTATGGAAGAACCTCCCGGCATTTTTACGCTTTCGGGATCTGCCATGGCGTGTTAGTCTTGATCAGAAAAACAACAGGGTCGGCAACACCTGGAATTTATTGTAACCCTATTGCCAGAGGAAAGGAAATGAACAACATGAACAATACGATCAAAAGATGCTGGACCATAGTTGCCGTTCTTGTCTTTCTCCATACGGCCGCCTTCGGAGCGGTCACCCTCCAGGAGTGGAACTCCGGGGATGTAGGGCTCCTCATGACCAGGCAGGATGTATTGAACGCCATAGGGGCGCCCGATGGTTCCGAGGGAACCACAGAATGGTACGACATCTCAGGGAACGAGGGACTCTCAAGGGTCACCCTGGACTATCTCGGGGAGGAGAGGGTACAGGCTGTACACCTGGCCTTCAGGACGGGCTCTGTTGACCTGGAGACCCTTTCCTCCATCGTGAGGAGTGCCTTTCCGGGCATACCCGAAGTCCACAGCGACGACCGTATGGCGATCTTCCTGGGGAGGTCCGGCGATACCGGTGAACCGGTCTACTTCCTGGCCCTGGTCGAAGATCCCCAGAAGGGAAGCGGCCCCGAACTGATCTCCATGACGGAGTCGGCCAACCTTCACTATCAGGGAGGACAGAACCAGGAATAACCAGATAGATACTTGTAATTATTTCCCGGGTAATGTATCCTTACAGTAATCTTTAGGGAGCATTCCTTCCGGGAGTGTGGGATCATGTTCGCCCTGTGCGACTGCAACAACTTCTACGCCTCCTGCGAGAGGCTCTTCAGGCCCGATCTTGAACGCCGCCCCGTGGCGGTCCTCTCCAACAACGACGGATGCGTCATAGCCCGGTCCTCGGAGGTCAAGGCCCTGGGTGTTCCCATGGGTGCTCCCTATTTCAGGGAGGAGGGCAGGTTCAGGCATTTCGGCGTGGAGGTCTTCTCCTCCAACTACCCCCTCTACGAGGATCTGTCCAGAAGGGTCACCGATTCCCTCCGCAGCCTGGTACCCGACGTGGAGGTCTATTCCATCGACGAGGCCTTCCTCTACATGGACACCCTGCCGGAGGCCGCTGCGGACCCGTCGGAATTCTGCCGCCGGGTCCGCGAGAGGGTCCTGCATTGGACGGGCATACCCGTTTCCATAGGCCTCGGGGAGACGAAGACCCTTGCCAAGGCGGCCAACAGGATCGCCAAGAAAGATCCATCCAGGGAGGGGATCTTCACCATGCCCCACGGCGAGGAGGCCGACCGGTACCTGGAGGGGATAGATATAGGTGATGTCTGGGGCGTTGGTTTCCGCAACGCCCCAAAGCTGCGCCGCCTGGGGGTCAGGACTGCCAGGGCCCTCAAGCACGCTGACGGGGAGTGGATCAGGAGACGCTTCACCATCTGCGAGGCAAGAACCTCCAGGGAGCTCAACGGCCTGGTCTGTTTCCCCTTCACGGAAGCACCCGGGCCTCGCAAGACCATAAGAGTATCCAGAAGCTTCGGCGATCCGGTGACGGAACTTCTCTCCCTGAGGGAGGCCATCTCGTACTTTGCCTTTTCAGCGGCGGAGACCCTCAGGGGGGAGGGTTCGGCCGCCGGAAAGATACACCTTTTTCTTATGACCAGCCCCTTCGGCAGCGCCCCGCGTTACGCCAACGCGGCCACGGCAAGATTTGACGTTCCCACCTCCTGTACGACCGACATCGTCGGTCAGGCACTCAAGTGCCTGGAGAGGATCTTCGTGGAAGGCTACCCCTATAAAAAGGCCGGAGTGGCGCTTACAGACCTGGCCGACGGGGCTCACCTGCAGGGACACCTCTTCAGGGAGATTAAAAAACCCTGGGAAGGATCGCTAATGAAAGCAGTGGACCATCTTAACATGGAGTTCGGCAGGGGGACGGTCTACACCGCCTCGATGGGCATCAGGGACAGAAGGTCCTGGGTGATGCGCAGGGGGCACGTCTCGCCCCGCTACACCACCTGCTGGGAGGACCTCCCCTCCGTGCTGCCCCCGGAGGGGGCGCAATTGCCATGAACTCCAGGTCCACCACGGGTTTCCCCTCCCCCGCCGACCCTTTCAGGGAGGATCCCCTGGACATCAACTCCCTGCTGGTCCGCAACCGCGCATCCACATTTCTTATGCGCTCGGCTGGGGAGATCCCCGGCTGGTCAATAGAGGAAGGCGATATCCTTGTCGTGGACCGCTCCTGCGTGGCACGGGAAGGCGACCTGGCCGTCATTGCCAGGGACGGTGAACTTGCACTGAGGGAAGTCGCCTCAACCCGGATCCCGGTCTGGGGTGTGGTAAGGGGGGTTGTAAGGGTCCTGCGCCGGGGTTGACGAAAGACATAAATGTGGTAGAATTGCCACGGTTTTGAGTGTTATTCCATCACACTCAAGGGAGGCGCATGAGGGGGATGTTACCCTTGAAGGATCCCAGGGTAGGCATACTCAAGGCGATGGCCCACCCCGTCAGGCTGGGTCTGGTGGAGACATTGGCCTCCCGGAGGCTCAGGGTGGGCGAACTGGCGAACCTCTTCCCGGTGGACAGGACCACCATAAGCAAACACATCGCCATCCTCAGGGAGGCTGGGATACTGGAGACCGTCCGCGAGGGGCGGGAGATATACTACAGGCTCGCCATGCCTTGCCTGAGTGATCTCCTGGGCTGCCTGCGCAGGATGACCCGGTAGAGTTCGAGAGGGGGTAAAGTGGATGAAGATACAGGTGCTTGGAACGGGGTGCCCCAAGTGCAAGAAGATGGCCGAACTGGCTGAGGCCGCGGCAGCGGATCTTGGCCTCAACTATGAGCTGGTAAAGGTCACGGGGATCTCCGAGATCCTCGATTTCGGGGTCATGGCTACCCCTGGTCTGGCCGTGGATGGAAAGGTACTGGCCGCAGGGGGTGTCCCGACGCCAGAGCAGATGAAACGCCTCCTTGCACAGGCGGCAGGGAAATAACCCTTCCCCCGCCTGAATTCCCGGGCGGGGATTTTTTCGCGGTTATAGGTGGCATTATCTACACATATACTTGCAAGAGGTGAGATTTTTGAGCGACCGGAAAAAATTTCTTGTCCTCGCAGCTGTCTTTGCCCTGTTCTACTTTCTGCCCGTTGAAAGCCCCAGGGTGCACTCCGGGGCCGTGGAGGCCCTGGCGATGCTCCATGAGTACGCAAGGGAGCACGTGATCCTCTGCCTTGTGCCAGCTTTCTTCATCGCAGGTGCCATAAGCGTCTTCGTGTCGCAACAGGCAGTGATGAAGTATCTTGGGGCCGAGGCCCGACGGTGGGTCGCATACTCCGTGGCCGCCATATCGGGGACTGTCCTAGCGGTATGCTCCTGCACAGTGCTTCCCCTTTTCGCAGGGATCTACAAAAGGGGCGCCGGCCTGGGTCCAGCCACGGCATTCCTTTACTCGGGACCGGCAATTAATGTCCTTGCGATAATACTTACGGCCAGAGTGCTGGGATTTGAACTTGGCCTGGCCAGGGCCGTGGGAGCGGTAGTCTTCAGCGTGGTCATCGGCCTTCTCATGGCGGTTGTTTTCCGGTCGGAAGAAACGGAAAGGATGCAGGGTTTCGTCGAGATCCCCGAAACCGGACCAGTGAGACCTCTGTGGAAGACTTCGACTCACATGGCCGGGATGGTGGTCTTCTTGGTCTTTGCCAACTGGGCGGCCCCAAGGGTCCCGGGCGGGATCTGGGAGACAGTCTATAAAATGAAATGGATCATTGCCGCTCTTGCCTTCGTCTTTACCCTGTCAACCTCCAGGGTCTGGTTCGACAGTGACGAGCGCTCGCAGTGGTTGGGATCGACCTGGGGTTACGCACTGCAGGTGGTCCCCCTGCTTTTCGGGGGAGTCCTGGTGGCCGGATTCCTTCTCGGCCGTCCGGGGCACGAGGCCCTTATTCCCGGTACCTGGATAGAAACGCTGGTGGGCGGCAACTCGCTGGGGGCCAACTTTTTCGCATCGGTGGTGGGGGCCTTCATGTACTTTGCAACCCTTACGGAGGTGCCCATCCTGCAGGGTCTTATCGGGGCCGGAATGGGCAAGGGACCTGCCCTGGCCCTTCTGCTTGCAGGCCCTGCACTGTCGCTTCCCAATATGCTCGTCATCCGCAGCATCCTGGGCACGAAAAAGACCGTGGCATACACCTGCCTGGTTGTGGTGCTTTCAACCCTTGCGGGCGTGGCCTTCGGCACCTTTTTCGGCTGAAAAGGGGGAAACCGTCAACAGGAGGGACGGGGCTTCTTCACTTTTCGGAGCGATCACTGGTCTTTCCATTATTCAAACAATGCTGAACCTCAGGCGGCCGACCCCCTCAACCATGAAGAGGTAGCCCCCCTCAGGCATCGGCCCCGCATCTTCCATCCACTGGAAGACCTCTTCCTCAATGTGGCATTTCATCCCTGGATGACCCTCCACATAAAATATCCTGAACTTTCCTGTATTTTCTGCCGGATAGCCCCAGAGGCCCACCGGGCCCCTGTAGACAGTTCATCACCCGGCTATATTTACAGCCATATGGATGTTGAATTCGTTCCCGTGTCTTGCAACTTCATGCAACCAGTACTTAGATGTAATACGGATCCGTTCCTTCAAAATGCTCACCTCTTTCGAACCGTTTCTTTCTACCCTGCAGCTGTACTTCCATAGAGAAGGCTGCCTATTTTATCTCAGGAGCGGGGAACCAGTGCCGCGTTCTTACGCAGAACCTCACGAGCATCAGCATTAAGGGTACCTCTATAAGCACACCCACCACGGTAGCCAGGGCTGCGCCGCTGGAGAGGCCGAAGAGCATCGTGGCAGTAGCAATTGCCACCTCGAAATGGTTCGAGGCCCCTATCATGGCCGCAGGAGCGGCCATGTCGTAGGAGAGGCCCAGCTTTTTTGCAAGAGCATATCCTATGGCGAATATCAGGATCGTCTGGGTAAATAAAGGGACGGCTATCCAGAGGATCGTCAACGGATTTGCCACTATGACCTCTCCCTTGAAGCTGAAGAGAAGGACCAGGGTCGTCAGAAGGGCCAGAATGGTCACAGGGGTGAGATAATGCAGGAACTGCTCCCTGAACCACTGGATACCTCTGGCGCCGATCATCCACTTCCTGGAGTAATAGCCCGCCGCCAGCGGGAGAGCGACGTAGACACCTATGGACAGGAGCAAGGCCTGCCACGGAACCGGGAGCCTGCCGACACCAAGAAGGAAACCGCCCAGAACACCGTAGAGAACAAGCATCGTAAGGGAATTAATGGCCACCATGACCAGGGTGAGACCGTCGTTGCCGCGGGAAAGGTAGCTCCACACAAGCACCATGGCGGTGCACGGCGCTATGCCGAGAAGGATCGCCCCGGCCAGGTAGCTTCTCCACAAAGGGACCTGAAGCATTTTGATCCCGTTCTCCAGTACAACTACGCCGGCTCCATGAGCCGCTCCTACAGGGAGGTTCAGCCCGAAGGGCATCTTCACGAGATCTACCGCATCGGGGCCTATGAAACCTTTGAAGACAAAACCCAGGAAGAACATCGCTATGGCGTACATAGTGAAAGGCTTTACAGCCCAGTTGATGAACAGGGTAAGGTAGACCGGTTTGCCGCTCTTCCCCGCTTTGACCACCTCTCCGAAGTCTATCTTGACCATGATGGGGTACATCATGAAAAAGAGGCATATAGCGATGGGTATCGATACAACCGGGGCTCCATTCACCGTAATGGCCATGCTGTCGAGGGTTTTGGCAAAACCGGGGGCTATCTTGCCAAGGACTATCCCTCCTATGATACAGAGAGCTACCCATAGGGTAAGGTAACGCTCGAAAACGTTGGTCATCTTTCGTTCGCTGTTGTTGAATTTCTGGCTCATCCAACCTGTCCCCTTCCATTCCTCTTCTGTCTCTTTTTCAGTCCGTCACTGCAGGGAGCGCATCTTTCATTCTGCTGTTCCCTCAAGAGGGCTACCTTTTCAGCCTGGATCCCGGCTTTGTGATCGTCCTCAAGGTTTCTGACAAGCCATTTGACAAGATCACCCCCCGGTGTTTTCTCCAGTCCGGGGGCAAGTCTGAAATACCGCCATTTGCCTTCCCTACGGGATACTACCAGGCCGGCCTGTTTTAAAACCGATACATGCCTTGAGACAGTCGAAGGGGACAGCTCGAGTATTTCCTGGAGACTGCAGAGGCACAGTTCCCCTTCCGACAGGGCATAGATGATCCTTACCCTCTGAATATCCGCCAGTGCCTTGATGAAGTTCAGAAGAGCATCCATCGCCGTTTCTCCTTTGCTCATTTGGCCAAACAACGAAATGTTACCAGACCAGCCGTTCAAGGTCAAGAAAAAACCGCCCCTGGAAGGGGCGGCTAAAGCGTTCTTCTGACCGGTTCACTAAAGCTAGAAGTTGGAAGCGGACTTGATCCTTCCCGGGTAAGCCTCGAGGCCGGCCTTGAGGATGTCCATGGCCCTGGACAGGTCCTCCTTCTTGAGGACGTATGCTAGCCGGGCCTCATCCCTTCCGAGGCCGGGCGTAGCGTAAAAGCCCTCGGCCGGGGCCATCATGACTGTCTCGTTGTCGACGTGAAAGTCCTTCAGCATCCAGATGACGAACTTCTCGGCATCGTCGACGGGGAGCTTGGCCACCACGTAAAAGGCACCTTTAGGCTCTTCACAGATAACTCCGGGCATCTCCCTGACCTTGGAGATGAGGATGTCCCTGCGCGCCTGGTACTCCTTGTTGACCTCCTCAAGATAGGACTTGGGGGTCTTGTAGAGTGCCACGGCGCCCACCTGCTCCAGGGTTGGTACGCAGAGCCTCCCCTGGGCAAGCTTCATGGTCTGGGCCATGAGCTCTTCGTTCCTGGAGAGGATGCAACCTATCCTGGCCCCGCAGGCGCTGTAGCGCTTGGAGATGGAGTCGACGATGATGACCCTGTCCTCGAGCCTCTTGATGTTGCCGAAGCTGGTGTATTTGAGACCGTCGTAGACGAACTCCCTGTAGACCTCGTCGGCAATGACGTAGATATCCTTCTCAAGGGCTATGTCGGCGATCATCTCCATCTCTTCCCTGGTGTAGATGACTCCCGTGGGGTTACCAGGGTTGGAGAAGAGAATGGCCCTTGTAAGGGGAGTGATCTTCTTCAGTATCTCCGCCTTGGGAGGCAGGTGGAAACCCTCCCTTGCCCTGGTGGTAATGGGGACCAGCTTTACGTTGACCGAGGAGGCAAAGGCGTTGTAGTTGGCGTAGAAGGGTTCGGGGACAAGAACCTCGTCACCGGGGTCACAGGTGGCCATGAGGGCAAAGGACAGAGCCTCGCTGCCACCGTTGGTGACGATAAGGTTCTTTCTCTCCAGGTTAATATCGAAACCCTTGTAGTAGTCTATCATGGCATCAATGAGCTCGTAACTGCCGTGGGATGCCGAATAGGCGATCACGTCCCCGGCAAATTTCTTGATGGACTCCAGGAAACCAGGCGGGGTTACTATGTCGGGCTGGCCGATGTTGAGGTGGTAAACCTTTTTGCCCTCCGCCTTTGCAGCCTCGGCATAGGGGACAAGCCTGCGGATCGGCGAAGATTGCATCGAGGTTATCCTCTTGGAGAATTTCATTAAAAACCTACCTCCCTGTAGGAATGATATTTACCAAATGTTATTTTAGCACAATTTTTCACATACATAATACACTTGTCACGCCCCGCCAGTCAGCTGCAAAATTATGGCAGGGAGAAATTCTAATTGGGAGGTCCTTAGATGCCGCTCATGAGCCTTAAACAATTCAGACACAACGCCGAAGAGATAGCCGGATCGCTGCCGACCGAACTTTTCAGTCGTCTGAACGGAGGAATAATAGTCGAACCCTCGATCCGGGAGGACGGCGACTACGTCATCATGGGGGAGTACCTGGAAGATCCTGGACTGGGAAACCTCATCATCCTCTACTACGGGTCCTTCCGGGAAATGCTCGGGAGTGCTCCCTTTGAAGAGTGGAACGAAGAGATCAGGGAGACAATGATACACGAACTCAGACATCACGTAGAGTCTCTCGCAGGAGTGGACGACCTCTCGGTAGAGGAGGACCAAGTCCTTCGGGAGGAAAGTTCGGCGTAGCGGAAGCAGTCCCGGAGATGGTCATTTACCAGTCCGACCGCCTGCATGTGGGAGTAGACCACCACGGGTCCCATGAAGCCGAACCCCCTTGACTTGAGCTCCCTGCTTACATGTTGCGACAAGGGGGTTCTGGCGGGTATCTGTTCCTGGGTATCCCAACCTCCGACAATGGGTCTGCCGTCAGCGAAATCCCATAGCCAGGTTGAGAATGAACCCTCTCGTTCCGCCAGGTCGAGGAAGGCACGGGCATTCCTGACAGCGGCGAGGATCTTCTGCCTGTTCCTGATGATGCCTTCATCGCAAAGGAGCCTTTCAAGGTCGCTATCCCTGTACCTGGCGATCCTGACAGGGTCGAAGTCCTCGAAGGCCCTTCGGAAGTTCTCTCTTTTCTTAAGTACCATCAGCCAGCTGAGCCCTGCCTGAAAGGACTCAAGGACCAGGAACTCGAAGTGGACCCGGTCATCATGGGTCGGCACCCCCCACTCTTTGTCGTGGTAGTCCATAAGAAGCTGGTGCGACTCTGACCATGGGCAACGAAACATGTTTGGGACCTCCCTGTCGAGACCGGGCCCCGGTCATTCGACCGGGGCCCGGAAGTCTTTTATTAACAGGTTCGGGATCAGTGATAGTGCTGCGCTTCCTGTTTCTCCTTCTCAAAATCTTCACGGATCCTCCTGCGGAGGTCGTCATCGAGGAACACTGCCAGTGCCGTCCTCGCCATCACCTTGGCACCCGTCACCAGGGCTTCATGGGCGCTGTCGGAAAGGGTCGCCTCAGCGAATTCGTGGGTGTGGGAGGCCATTTCCTCGTTGACTATGCTCAGTTTGGGCTGAAGTGCCGGGCACCGGTAGGATACGTTACCCACATCAGAAGACCCCTTGGTCCCGAGGGACGGAACGATCGGCACACCGAGATCCTTCAGTACATCCTCCACAAACTTTTCACCGGCGTCGTTCTTGAGCATGTCATCGAAGCTGTACTCGAAGTTCCTCCAGGTCACCTCCGTCTCCGTCGCCTGGGCTGCACCTAGGGCACAGTTGTAGATCCTTGAGACAATCTGGTCGAGGATGGGCCTCTTGGGAGCCCGGAAGTAGAACCTGGCACCGGCGTGCTCCGGGACTATGTTGGGGGCGAGACCCCCCTCGGATATGATCCCGTGGATCCTGGCTTCGGGGATAATATGCTGCCGGAGCATGTCTATGGCATGGAAGAGCAGCTGCACCCCGTTGAGGGCATTCCTCCCGGCCCAGGGTTCCCCGGCCGCGTGAGCGGGCTTTCCGGTGAAGCGGAACTCTATAGCGTCCATGGCCAGGCTTCGGTAACCGGCATAGGTGAAGATGTCGCTGCTATGGATCATCATTGCAAGGTCCATGCCGTCGAAGATCCCTTTTTCAGCCAGTACCACCTTGGAGCCGTTGGTCTCCTCGGCCGGGGTCCCCACCAGGACCAGTTCCCCCTTGATCCTGTCCATAACCCTGCCCAGGCCCACGGCCGCAAGACCCGACATGGCACCGGATACGTTGTGACCGCATCCGTGACCGACGCCGGGAAGGGCGTCGTACTCGAACATGAGACAGACCTTCGGACCTGCAGGATCACCTTTCCTGGAAAAGAAGGAGGTCTCGATATCCATGAAGGGCGTCTCTACGGTGTAACCCGCACTCTCAAGGAAGGCCGTATGTTTTCTGCAGGCCTCGAACTCCTGCTCGGAGACCTCCGGGTTCTTCGCAAGCCAGTCACTGAGATCTATCGCATGCTTCGAAAAACGTTCTATCTCATCCTCTACTTCCTTCCAGAGTTCACTTGCATCAACCATATCAACTCACCCCCTCATTCTGCCAGAAGGATCTGGCCGTTGGGAGAACCGACAATTTCACCTTCCTCGACGGCAACGTCACCGTTGAGGATAACCCATTTTACTCCTCCTGGTGCAACCAGGGGTGCCCCGAACCTGCCCCTGTCCTCGTAGGAGTCGGGGTCGATCACGACCAGTTCGGCGTTGGCACCTTCGACGATCCTTCCCCCCTTGTGCCACATCATCTCCGCCGGCCTCGAAGTGGCGTGCCTTACGGCCTCTGGCCACGAAAGCCCTGCATTCCTGAGTATTCCTATCCCCATGGGGAAAGTGCCTGCAGCCCTCGGATGACCTTCGTCGCCCCTTAGAACAGCGTCGGATGCAATGGCGCTGTCCGGATGAAGAAGGCACATGTCGACCTCCCGGGGGTTCATCACATGGGCGATCACGTATGCGTCGGGGTCCTCTTCCCGGGCCCTGGCAAAGACCTCCGGAGTCAGGGGAACTCCCTTGTACTTGCCCGTCGACACCTCCAGGCTCTCAAGACCCTTCCCCAGGCGCTCTTCGAAACCTGGGTCGTATACAGCCGACCCTATCCGGGCAGCAAAGGCATAGTAGGGGTAAACGTCGAAGGTCACATCCACCCCTTCGCCTCTCGCTTTTTCGATCATATCCAGGGCTTCACCGGAGTGGCCGAAGGCAGTCATGCTCCCCAGGTGGGATATCTGGACCCTTACCCCGCTCTCTCTGGCAACATTGATGGCTTCGGCCACTGCCGCGGGGCTCTGGTGGCCGTCGCTCCTTATGTGAATGGAGATAAGTCTATGACTGAAACGGGAGACCACCCTGGCCAGACGCGATAGCTCCTCCCATGAGGTCCCGGGGGCATATTCAAGCCCGAAGGAGAGCCCTCTTGCCCCCTCCCGCAGGTTCTCCTCCAGAAGCCCTTCCATTATCGATATCTGCCCGGAGTTCGCCGGAGAATACCTGTCTTCGGCACCCACGGCCCTTCTGAGAGTGCTGGCCCCTGTCATGAACCCCATGTTCAGGACCGGGTTCTGGCTGAACCACTCCTTGTATTCTTTCATCATTACGCCCTCTCCGCAGTGCCCCGCGAAAGCCGTGGTGACTCCCTGAAGAAGGAGAGACCTTAGTACCGTGTAAGGGTCGCCCACGCGATGCTCGAAGTGCATGTGGGTGTCGATCAATCCAGGCAGCACCAGTGATCCCGACGCGTCAAGCTCAAGGCTGCCTTTCGGGGCACCCTCTCCTACGAAGGCGAAGATGCCGTTCCTGATACCGACATCGGCCCTTGTCTCGTTCAGGGAGACCGGATCGATGACGGTTCCGTTCCTGACTACGATATCCATTACCGCTCACCTCTTTTATGCCAGCCCGCAGAAACGGGCGGCTATTGACACATAGGTCCTGAAACCTTCCTCCAGTTCATCGACGGTTATGAATTCCGCCTTGCTGTGGGATCTCGAAAGGCTACCGGGACCGAAGACAACAGTGGGTATCTTGCCGTAGTGACCAAAGATCGCCGCATCGGTCCAGCCTCTCCTGGTAGTCATTTTGGGTTCTATGCGGCTAACATCCCGTATGGAGTCAACAACGGCCTTCACTATGGGATCATCGGGAGAGGTCTCCAGGGGAACGTGATGGAAGTGCGCCATGGTCCCTATGTCCATGAGTTTTAGTTCCGCCCTGAAAGTAGGATCCTCCCTTGAAAGCTCGTCCAGGATCCCCTGGTATTCGGCTATCACCTCATCGAGAGATTCCGACGATATGTACCTCCTGTCCATCCTTACCAAACAGTGATCGGCCACAGTGCTCGGCTGTGTCCCCCCCTCAATGCGCCCGAAGTTCATTACCGAAGGCCCCATGTGGGGGTGGTCCCTGAGGGCCAGCTTCGGAACGATCTTCTCCTGGACCTGGCCTATGAACCTTGCTGCATGAACTATGGCGTTGATCCCGTCCTGGGGGACACCGCCGTGGGCGGTCTTCCCGAAAAATTCCACCTCTATCCACTCCAGGCCCCTGTGGCCTATGGCGTACTCCCTGTCGGAGGGCTCCCCTACAATTGCGCCGTCGGTCCTGAAGCCCGACCTGATAAGCGTCTCGCTTCCGTCGCTGTTGGTCTCCTCTGCAAGAACTCCGGCAAAGACCAGATCACCCTTCAGTGGCACTTCAGCCCTCCTGTATGCCGCCAGGGTCATCAGCATTGCGGCCACGGGACCCTTCATATCCACGGCCCCGCGCCCGAAGATCTTCCCGTCGGAGATCTCCGCTGCGAAGGGCTCGACCTCCATGTTGTAGGGAGGGACTGTGTCGAGATGACCTGAAAGGGCAAGGCTCTTCCCTCCTCCTTCGCCCTTGATGGTGGCGATTATATTGTTCCTTGTACCTCCCACATGCTGGAGAGTGAAAGGGATCTTTTCCTCTGAAAGAAAGGAGGCCACGGCCTCCACCATCTCTTCCTCCCTGGTGGGTACATCCCAGTGGCTGGGGATCCGGATGAAACGGGCGGTTAGCTCCGCGATCTCGCCGGAAGAGACTGTCGATATTATCTTCGTTAAAGACCTGTTCATCACAAACACCTCATTCCCTGTGGTGCGGGGAGGGGCTCAGCCCCTCCCCGCCCGGGCACCCCCTTAGAAAGGCCCGTAATTGATCACCGCCGCTATGAACACCATTGCCGATCCTGCTACGATCCAGAATACCATGAGTGGCCATATGAACTTGAACCAGCGTTCGTAGGGCATCCTGGCCATGCCGAGGACGCCCATCAAAGCCGCCGAAGTGGGGATTATCTGGTTTGTGAAACCGTCGCCGTACTGGTAAGCCAGAACCGCGGTCTGCCTGGATATCTCCACAAGGTCCGCAAGGGGCGTCATGATAGGCATGGTCGTAGCCGCCTGTCCGCTGCCCGAGGGTATGAAGAAGTTGATAACCACCTGAACGAGGAACATGCCCACAGCGGTCAACGCACCGGGGAGCATGGCTACCCATGACGCCAGGGCGTTGATGACCGTGTCCACGATCTGCCCCTGAGACATGACCACCAGGATGGCACGTGCGATACCCACCACCAGCGCACCGAAGGCAATGGTCTTGGCACCCTCTACAAAAGACGAGGCTATCCTGCTCGGTGCCAGGCGTCCGAATAGACCCGCCAGGATACCCATTGCCATGAAGACCGTGGAGAGCTCCATGATGTAGAAGCCTTTCTCGATAACTCCCCAGATCATGTAGGCGAAGCTGGCCACAATGACCAGCATGACCAGTTTGTGGGTGCCGGTAAAGGGGAGATCGGGCGAAACTGTGTGGCGCTCAGGGTCAGCCTCCATCAGGTCGTAGACAATGCTCTGGGAAGGGTCGGCCTTGACCTTCGCCGCATAGCGCATGACGTACCAGCAGGCTATGACGTAGAGAACCACGTGGCCGACGAAACGCAGCCCGAGCCCGGAGAACAGGGGAAGTTCGGCGATGCTCTGGGCCACCCCTACAGTGAAGGGGTTCAGGGTTCCACCCGAGAATCCCACGGCGGCACCGGTTGACATCATGGCCACCCCGACGACGTCGTCGTAACCGACGGCTCTCGCCAGGGCGACCCCGATCGGGATGAAGACGATGACCTCCTCAGCCATGCCGTAAGTGGCTCCACCTATGGAGAAGATGAGCATCGTGATAGGGATCATAAGCTTCTCCTTGCCCTTCAACCCGAGGACCGCTTTCCCTATGGCCCCGTCGATCGCCCCTGTAGCCTGGATGATGGAGAAGGCGCCGCCGCAGATGAAGATGAAGAAGATGATCTCAGCGGTCTCTTTCATTCCCTTGGGAAGTGATTCGAACATCTTGAAGACGCTTACTGGGGTCCTTTCGACGTGGTGATAGGAGGTGGCATCGACCAGCGTTCTTCCGGTCCTCTCGTCCTTGTAGCGATCATAGACGCCTGCCGGGAGAACGTAGGTCATTATCGTTGCGAGGATGACAACCGAGAACAGGATGACGTAAGTATGAGGGACCTTGAAGCGCTTTTTCCTCTCACTACCTGTTTCAACCGACATCATGTAACCTCCCTTCGAAACGAAAAGGATCATCCCGGTCCCTTAAAGGGACTCCTTGCCTGGTCCTTCCTGCTGTCGTCCTGGCCGCTTTCACCTCCCTTCTTCATCCGGCCATCGATCGTGAACAGGCTTATGCTTTTTCAGCCAAGGATCCTGCCTGCCATGTTCGCAAGAATGGCCACGCCATCAAGCAGGGCGTCCTGCCTGAAGGACATCTCCGGGTGATGAAGCCCGGGCTCCAGGTCACAGCCCAGACCGATGTAGGTGGTTCTGAGTTCAGGTTTAGCCTTGACGTACTCATGAAAATCCTCAGCCCCGGTGGTTCCCCTCTCCCCGAGAGCACCTTCATCTCCAAGGATTTCCCGGATGGCCTCATCGGCTATCCGGATCATGTCCCTGTCGAATACGGCTGCAGGAAGACCCGGAACCCTTCTGACCTCGGCGCTGCATCCTATCGTGGAGGCTCCTGTCCTTATGGCATGTTCGACTTTCTCCAGCAATTCTTCCATTACCTCATTGGTGTTGGCTCTCAGGTCCGCCCCCATCTCCCCCTTCTCCGGTATGGAGGAGTAGTTCGCGCCTCCGGCATTCAAAGCCGTGACCTTGGCCGAAGCCGGCACCGTCGGGTCGACCCATATGGCATTCACGGCGTTGACTATCGCCGCCAGAGCATCGACCACGTTCTTCCCAAGGTGGGGCCTGCCCCCATGGGCGGCGATGCCCTTGATCTGGGCGGTCACGCTGGAAAGCGCTCCGTGCTTCAGGGCTGATACAGCCTGTCCATAACGTGCTTCCTGTATGGGTCTGAGGTGTATCCCTATGCACATATCCATATCCTTGAGCACACCATCGGCTATCATGGCCCGAGCCCCACTGGTCTCTTCCTGCTCCTCCGAGGGCTGGAAGAGCATCTTTAAGGCTCCTTTCCTTACCAGACCGAGCTCCCTGGCCACCACAGCGGTAAAGATACCCATTGTCGAGTGAGCATCATGGCCGCAGGAGTGAATGGCCTGGATCTCTCCGTTCACCAGGTGCCCCAGGGCGTCCATATCCGCCCTGACACCCAGCACCGGCCCGGGATCCTCTCCCCTAAGGTAAGAGACCAGCCCTGTCCCTCCGACTCCTCTCTGGACCTGGAAACCCCTCTTTTCAAGGTAATCTGCTATATAGGCCGATGTTCTGAATTCCTGGGCGGATAACTCCGGTATAGCATGAAGGTCCCTGTAGACACTGAGTATGTTCTCCCTTTCCCTTTCCAGCACTTCTCTTATCCTGTCTTGCATCTGGATCCTCCTTTTATCGTGCTATTGATCTATCCTTGACAGGCAGGATGCGCCTTTTTCCCGGGGATCCCGCTTTTTTCCATATTTGATGGATATGGCAGCCAGACCTCGCGAAACGAGACTGAGGTCTGGCTGCGGTTCCTTTGAAAAGATCTGTCAGTTAGATGCCTTGCAGGTTCTTCGTTGACCCTAGAACGGACCCAGCTCTACCAGTGAAGCGACGATAACGGCTATCCCACCTATGATGGACCAGTAAGTGACCAGTTTCCAGTTGTACTTGAGCCAGCGGTCATAGGGAACGTTCGCGAGCCCCAGGATGCCCAGCAGCGCGCCGGAGGTCGGGATTATCTGGTTCGAGAAGGCGTCGCCGTACTGGAAGGCAAGAACAGCCGTCTGCCGGGTGATCCCAAGCACATCGGCCAGAGGCGACATGATCGGCATAACTGTGGCGGCCTGTCCGCTTCCGGAAGGAATGAAGAAGTTGATTATGGACTGCACAACGAACATCCCTACGGCTGTTATCTGGGTGGGCAGCATTCCCACGGCGCTCGCGAGACCATGGATGATGGCATCCATTATCTGCCCCTGCTCCATTACGACCAGGATAACCCTGGCGATACCCACAACGAGGGCGCCAAAGGCAATGGCCCTGCACCCCTGAACAAAGGACTTGGCCATATCGTTGGCACCGAGTCCGCCGATAAAAGCCACAACGATCCCCAGCAGGATGAAGAGTGCCGAGATCTCGTTGATATACCAGCCCTGTTTCATTACCCCGTAGATCATGAAACCGATCCCTACGACCATGGCCAGCAGGGCCATCTTGTGACGGCCGGTCATTACGGGCATTTCGTCATGGTCTGAAGTTGCGATAGCGTCCCTCTCGACCCCGTACAGGACGCTCTGGGTCGGGTCGGCCTTGATCTTTGCCGCATAACGAAGCACGTACCATACGGCGACCACGTAGAGAATAACGTAAACGACCGACCGGAAAGCAAGCGCGGAGTAGAGAGGAAGCTCCGCTATGCCCTGGGCGACCCCTACTGTGAAGGGGTTAAGCATGCCGCCCGAAAAACCGATGGCCGCACCGGTAGAGACCATGGCCACCCCGACAATGTCGTCGTAGCCGAACCCTCTCGAAAGGGCTATGGCGATTGGAACAAAGGGAATGACCTCCTCTGCTGCTCCGATGGTGAAACCGAGTATGGAGAACAGGAACATGATGACCGGTATTACCAGCTTGTCCCTGTCCTTGAATCTTGTTATTACCTTCGCTATCCCTGCATCAATGGCCCCCGTCGCCTGCATCATGGTGAAAGAGCCACCCATAATAAAGACGAAGAAAACGATGCTCGCGGCCCTGATCATCCCCTGGGGGATCGCCTTGAACATTCCGAAGAAGCTGACCGGAGTCTGTTCCACGTTGTGATAGGAGGCCACGTCGACAATGGTCCTGCCCGTGGCGGCATCCTTCACTCGCTCGTAGACCCCTGCGGGGATAAAGTAGGTGCCTATCGTAGCCAATACGATGATGATGAACAGTATCACGTAGGTATGAGGTACCTTGAACTTCTTGACGGTGTCATTATTCGCAGCGCTCATTATCCTTATCCTCCTTATTCAGATCGCCCTTTCAAATTTCGCCCCCGCTGGGGAGATATGCAGCGAAAGACCTTTGTCCATCACCCCTTTCCTTGATCATCCATGGGATCAACGAACCTTGATCTTCATGAAAGCCCGGGGGAACGGAAGATCCAGCATGGTGACCAGCCCAGCGGGCGCCTCCAGAACCTGGGGGATCATGTTAACGGCCATGGATATGGTCCCTATGCCTCCGGGTATCTCAGGCCTGATAGCCATATCCACCGAAGACGAGTCCCCCTGGATCTTTATGTAGTCTCCCGTCTCGACGCCCTCGAGCTGGGGGTGCACCTGCTGAGGGTGTTCAAGGACTATCACCGGTTCGCCCTTGCTCATGCCCTTTACTGAATGGTTGCATCCAGCCACCATTCCGGGCTCGACGGTGACGTGGGGGGTCTTCCTGTGGACCCTGGAGATGATGGGCTCCCGGGTTTCGATAACTTCGTCGAGATCCCAGCCAAGGGCATCGGCTATCATGTGAACGGACTGAAGAAAACCTATATGCCCGGTGATGCTCCCTTCATCGAGGCCCTTCCTGAACTCCTCTGGAGTGGCGCCGACCCCCTGGGTCTTCATGACGCCATGCCCGAAGGGGGACAGGTCATTTATACGGGAGGCCCTGATGGAGAGGACATTGCCGAAAGATCCGGTAAGGGTGAGGATCAGCGTGTCGAGTATAAAACCGGGGTTCACCCCTGTCCCGAGAATCGTCACGCCGTTGTTTCTTGCCGCTTCCTCCATATCCTTGGCAAGAAGGGGTTCGGTCACATGAGGGTAGGACATCTCCTCGGCGATGGAGATAACGTTCTTGCCCGATCGCACGAATTGCATGATGTCCGGGAAAGCCTCTCTCGTGAAGGACGTCGTTGCCTGTATTACAATATCTGCTTCGATGTCCGCAAGTTCCCCTATTGATGTCACAGCCACACCTGTCATCTCACCCGTTCCGAGGACCTCGCCAAGATCCCTCCCATGCTTGTCGGGCCTTGCCGCCCCTGCGCCTACCACCTGGACGAGAGCCCTCTTGTCCAGGAGAAGTCTGGCTATTCCGCTTCCCATGGCCCCAAGGCCAGCAACGATGACTCTTTTCCGGTCCGGCACCGCATTGTCCATTCTTCCCTTGCTCATCAACATCTTCCACCATCTTTCTCTCAGTTAGTCTGCGGCATAAAAATCTTTATTGATCCTCTAGCCGTCTGATGCATTCCCAGGAGACAGATCCCTTTGTCCGGGATCACCGCAAGGCATGGATTATCAGCTTTGTAAAAAGCACCATGCAGAAGATAGCCGCCGGGTAGGTCGCCCCGTAACCGGCGGAGCACTCGTCGGATCCCGTGGATTCAATCGCGGCGCCCAGGCCTGGGGTGCTGGTCATCGCCCCGGGAATGGCTCCTAGAAATACCACCCAGTTAAGCTTGAAGAATCCCCTTCCAACGATCCATCCGACGATAAGGCTGACCACCGCCGATACCGCACCTATGGCCACGAGGGCGACACCGTGCTCGGCCAGGATCCTCGGTATGTCCGGCCCGGCCTGGATGCCCATTACGGCCAGAAAATAGGCAAGTGAAAAGGTGCGGAGCGCCGAAAGGACAGATGTATCAAGGCGCATCGGAAAGGGACCGATACTCCCAAGGGCTCCTGCAAAGAGGGCAAAGATCAGGGCACCTCCCGTGCTTCCCAGGGAAAAGTCCCCCACCAGGGGGATGGGGATGGAGATGGTCCCGAAGAGGACACCACCGATCATACAGAGAACGAATGAAGCCAGCGTAAAAGGGACTGAACTCACTCCGCCTGCAGAACCAGGGGGTGTGTCATGGATCGCCCGGATCAGAAGCTCCCGTTCCCGAACAAGGTCAACCTTGAAAAGGACAGGGAGAAGCTGGACAAAGAGCACCACCGAGATGACCCCAAAGGGATAGGCGATCGTGTAGCCGATAGTGATCAGCGGATTGCCCCCCGATATCTCAAGGGCGGCTCCAAGGCCAGGGGAGCTCGTAAGGGCCCCCGTATAGGTCCCGGCCACAAGCAGGGGCTCCACGGAACCTGAAAAGACCAGGGCCATGAAATAGGTAGCCAGGGCCCCGGCGCCTGTCACGGCAACGGAAAGGATAATGAACCTGTAACCGTATTTCCTGATGACTCCCACGATGTCCTTTGATGAGAGAAGCCCCACGGCGGTGACGAATATCAGGAGGTTCCACATGAAAAAGACACTGGGCACCTTCACCCCGAGCCAACCCATTAAAAGCCCTGTAAAGAGAGCGCCTGAAGTCCCAAGGCCTACCCCCTTTATCTTCACACTGCCCAGAACAAGCCCCGTGAAGACGGCTACACTGAGAAGGAATATCGGGTTTGATAGCAGCGACGAAATATAGTTCTGAATGACCATCACGCCTGTCCTTTCAAGGATGATTCCCCCTAGGCACCCCGGAAACCCAGGCGACAGGAGATCTCATCGGCCCCGGTCCTGAGCAGGGAGATCCAATTGTCAACCACGTCCGGGGTAAATGTCTCCCGGGGTCCGACAAGGCTCAGGCAGGCCCATACTTTGCCATGCCGATCCCTGATCGGGGCGGCCATACCGAAGGCTCCGACGCGGTTCTCCTCTATGCTGACCGCGTACTCCTGTCTTCTTATCCTTCGGTACTCCTCCATCAGCCTGTCGGGATCCGTTTCTGTATAGGGGGTCTTTCTTTCGATACTTCTGGTCTGGAGTATGCTGCGTATGCGATCCTCGGGCAAAAAGGCGGTCAGAAGTTTCCCCAGGGCCCCCGCATTGAAGGGGAACCGGGTCCCGATCTGACCCTGGTAGATGAACTTTTCGTCGGTGCCCATCTTGTAGGCCAGTATCGGGTCATCGCCTTCACGTATGCCGATAAGTACGGCTGTACCTGTCTCTTTGGCGAGGGAATCCATGATGGTGTGGGATACCTCCCATATACCCTTGGAATCGCTATAGACATTACCGAGACGGAAGATCAGTGGGCCCAGTGAGTACTTCCTGGTGGAGGGGTTCTGAACAAGAAGGTTCTCTTCGGCAAGTGACTTGAGGATCTTGTGGATACCGCTCTTGGAGACACCGATCTCCCTGGAGAGCTCCGTAACCCCCATCTCGTAGGGAGGTTCTCCAAGCCTCTTCAGGATCCAGATAAGCTTCTCGTGGCTGTTCATCCCGCGCCTCCGTTCTCTGACAGAGAACCTGTTTCTCTCCTACAGAACTTAATAATTATTCTTTCGGACAGGGACACTTTTGTCAAGGGGTTGTATGTAAAATGACCTTTCGGTCGCAAGGGAGGAAAAAGGCGGGACCAAGGTCCCGCCTGGGGGTTACCGCACTTTTCGAACCGAAAATCGACTTACTGGCCTGATCTTCTGATGAGGTCGTTCAGGGCTGACAGCAGGGGCTGGATGCTGGCTGCCGAAGCCTTTTTCTGAAGGATGTCCCTGGAGTTGATAGATGTCCCCCAGTAGGAGGAGTTGGTGTCATGGTCGGTGGTCATCATGGCCCCGCTCAGCGAAAGCCCGGCAAAGAGCCCCTTGCTTATCGAATAGCTGTAGATCGAGGCTTGAAGGTTGACGTCCGTTGCAGCGCCGGCACTTCGTCCCACCGGACCTGCGGCAATGTCGACATCGGCGCCGAGCTTGAACTTGTCGCCGTAAAAGTGGTCCATGCCCTTCTGGTTGGTCACTACTAAAAGAAGGGCCGTTGACTGCACCCCGATCTGAAACCCGATGGAAGCACCTGTAACGCTGAGGAAACTGGGTCCGAACCATGTGTTGGTCGCGGGGTCACGTCTCAGGACAAGCCCTTCTCCGTGGGCTCCTCCTATGCCCAGGGCCGCTTTCACGTAGTTGGGGATGATAACTACCCCCTTGGCGGACTTAACCAGGTCTGCCATGGCCCCGACGTCGTCTTCCTTCGACATGTCGCGAACCACATGGATCGACGAGGTGATCCTCTCGTTCGCCGTCGCCGCCAGAACGGGGGCTGCCAAAAGGAGCAGCAGTGACAGCGTAACCAGCGAGGAAACAACTCGCTTGTAGACGGATCTTTTCATGACCGCCACCTCCTTTGCCTGTTTTCTGTCCGGATTATACTCTGATATATTAATACATATGGCAAGGGGGTCATCCCGAGTTCCTTATGAAAGTACCCCGCTGGAGGTCTTCGAAGGCCTCCTGGAGTTCTTCCCTGGTGTTCATGACTATGGGGCCCCGCCATGCCACGGATTCCCCGAGGGGTTTTCCATAAAAGAGAAGCAGCCTTGCCGGGAACTCCCCTGCTCTGATATCTACCTTCTCTCCGTCATCGAAAAGGGCCAGCTCTCCGTCGGAGATAAAGGGACGGGCATTCATGTCGAAGTAGTTCTCCCCCTCCAGTTCGAATGAAAGCGCCTCTCTTTCCTCTCCGAAAAAGGCCCTTCCGGCGATGACATAGGCAAAGGCGGTATGTCCTCCGGGGACATGAACGGACAGGGAGACCTCGGCGGGGACCTCAAGGTCGAGGTACCCGGGGTCGGTCATAACATCCGTCACAGGACCCCTTATGCCCTCGATCTCTCCACATATAAGCCTGATTTTGGCCCCGTTCTTCCTGATGACGGGGATCCGGTCTCTCCCCAGGTCCCTGTATCGAGGGTCCATCATCTTGTGGGAGGCAGGAAGGTTCGCCCATAACTGGAACCCCCCCATCCTCCCCCCTTCGTCGCCCTTGGGCATCTCCTGGTGGATTATACCGCTCCCTGCAGTCATCCACTGGACCTCACCGGGACCGATGACCCCGGAGTTGCCAAGGCTGTCACCGTGCTCAACGGTGCCTTCGATCATGTACGTGATGGTCTCGATACCCCTGTGTGGGTGCCAGGGGAATCCCGGCAGGAATTATCGGGGATCGTCGGAACGAAAATCGTCCAGAAGCAGGAAAGGATCAAAATCCTTCGTTTCGCCGAACCCGAAAACCCGCCTCAGGTGAACCCCTGCCCCCTCGACCACCGGCCTTCCGCGTATCACTTTCCTGATCTCCCTGCTTTTGGACATCACCGGGTCCCCCTTCCGTCACCTGTCTTGCATCAGGTCTCGGTCCCGACTTCGGCATCGGCCTTCTCCAGAAAGGAGAGCTTGAGATCTCTTGGCCTGCTTTTGGCCTTTCTCTCGATCGCCTGGGCCTGGGACCGTGAATACCGACAGGAGGTGGCATACACCAGGTCCACGGGCCTCCGCGAAGCGGTATACCTCGCCCCTTTCCCGTCGTTATGCTGCCGGAGGCGCTTCTGCGGGTCCATGGCAATTCCGCAGTAGTAGGTCCCGTCGGAGCATCTCAAAAGGTAAACGCAGAAAGCACCTCGTTCAGATATATTTTGAAAGGGTCCTGTCAATCCTCTCCAACCCTTCGGTCAGGCGCCGTTCATCGACGCCGAAGTTCATCCTCAGATGGTTCTCTATGCCGAAACAGCTTCCCGGAATGACAAATACGCTGCCTGTCCTTACCATGTCCATCACCAGATCCCAGGAGGATACAGGGAGGTCATACCTTACGAAAGCGAAACAACCCGCCTGGGGAGGGGTGAAGGAAAGCGCCTTGCCATGGCTGTTGACCCAGTCGGTGAAAGTGGCCAGGTTCTGTCTTACGATACCCCTGTTGCGAGAGAATATCTTTTCACGCATCCCCGGCTCAAGGGCTTTCGTTGCGAGATAGTCGCTAAAGGTGGTGATCGTCGTGGAGAGGAAGTCATGGTAGAACCAGGACATATCCGCGATCTCACTGGGACCTGCCACCCAGCCTACCCGAAGCCCGGGTAGTCCGAAAGATTTCGAGAGGCCGCTTATAACTATCACCTTGTCGTACATTCCCCAGAAACTGGGCGTCATTTCATCGGTCTGCTCCGCTCCCCTGTACACCTCGTCGGAGAGCAGATAGGCATCCGCTTCTGAAGCGATCTCCACGACCTGTTTCATCTGATCCCTGGAAAGGACCGTCCCGGTGGGGTTGTTGGGGTTGCAGACGCATATCAGTTTCGTCTTCGGTGTAACGGCTTTTTTAAGGCTGTCCAGGTCCAGGGACCAGCCTCGATCAGGATCCAGGTGAAAGTCGCGGACCACGGCCCCGTTGGACTCAACCACGTGGGAGAGCAGCATGAAGTTGGGGATCATGAAAGCCACCTCGTCACCGGGTTCAATAAGCCCCCAGGCCATCAGGAAAAGTGCTTCGGCAGATCCGTTGGTCATGAATACTCTGGAAGGGTCCATGCCTTGGTAAAATGAGGCTACCGCCTTTCTGAGGTGCTCCGTCCCGGCGGTGTGAACATATTTGAGATGAAGATCGTTGTAGACTTCTTCCATCTCACCGGGGGAGAGGATCTCCCGTATGAACATGGGATATATCCCCGAGGCGCTGAGGTCGTACTCCACCTCGTTCTGGAACCTGGCCAGTGTCCTTTCGAGCCTGAACTCCTCTATCTTCATCTAAAGGCCTCCTGCTGACTGGAATGTTGGATCTATACCCGCATTCTACCTCCTTCCCCCGGAGGGAAACAATAATATAAAAAGATTTTGAAATAAATACCACCAAGGGTATAATTGCATTGAAGAACAAGAAAAGGGGGAGTAACTGTGGGTTGCTGCAGAAAGCCAAAGGAGACAAAAGAACAACAGAAACAGGATAACTGCTGTGAAAAGAAGGAAGATCCGAAGGAAAAGAACAACCCCTGTTGCGGTGGTGAGTGCGGCAAGGATAAGGAGTAACTCCATGAAAAAACGGGCCGCCCGGAGGCGGCCCTGATCTTTTTCAAGCCGGCGCTTACGAGAGCCTTCTGATCACCATGGCCACGCCCTGGCCCCCTCCAATACAGGCAGTAGCAAGGCCAAACTCCTTGTCCCTTTTCCTGAGTGCATATATCAGTGTGGCCAGGATCTTGGTGCCTGTCGCTCCGATGGGATGACCGAGAGCTATTGCTCCCCCGTTAACGTTGCACCTCTCCATGTCAAAGGGCATGGCACGATGAACTGCCAGGACCTGGGCTGCGAAGGCTTCGTTGAGTTCAATAAGGTCCATATCCCCCAGGGTCATACCCGACATTTCCATTGCCCTGGGAACGGCTTTAACAGGTCCGAGCCCCATGTGATCTGCCTCAAGGGCGCCGCTGCCGTAGCCTGCTATCTCCGCCAGGGGGTTGAATCCGTTGGCTTTGGCCCAGTCGGGATCTGCAATGATCGCAGCGCTTCCCGCGTCGCAGAGAGCCGAGCTGCTTCCTGCTGTAATGGTGCCCTTGTCCTTGAATATGGCCGGCAGACGGGCAAGCTTTTCCAGACTTGTATCTTCTCTCGGGATCTCCTCTGAAGCCCATTCAACGACCTCTTTTTTCTGCCTGATAGAGACCGGAAAGGTCTCGTCAGCGAAAAGACCCTTCTTCATTGCGGAGAAGGCTTTCCTGTGGCTTTCCAGCGCATAGGAATCCTGCTCTTCTCTTGTAATACTGTACTCTTCTGCAAGTATCTCGGCGGTAGCCCCCATGAGCATTCCGGCCAGGGGGCACATGAAACCGTCGTGATGCAACGCGTCAAGGACCTTCCTGTCGCCCATCCTGTGACCCCACCTGGCTTCGGGGAGTATGTAGGGGGTCCTGGAGGCACTCTCCATCCCTCCCGCAACACCGACCCTGATGTCATTGAGGCGGATCCTGTCGGCTATCAGCATGGCCGTCCGAAGGCTGGAACCACACCTCTTGTTGACAGTGAAAGCCGGTACCGATCGTGGCATCCCCGCCTTGAACATTGCGATCCTGGCAGGGTTGGCTCCTACGCCTGCCTGCCACCCGTTCCCCATTATCACTTCGCCTATCTCCTCTTCCGGCACAGCGGATCTGTCCAGGGCTGCCCTGATAGCAAAGCCCCCAAGGTCTGTTGCCTCGAACCCTGACAAAACTCCGCCGAATTTGCCCCCGCCGGTCCTGCATGCGGCGAGAATAACAGGTCTTTTCATTCAAAACGCCTCCTGGATATATCTTCGATCGGACCCAAAGATCCTTTCGGGACCATTAAACCCTGTTGACCGGGAAATTCCGACCACCCCGGAACCTGTCTTCTACTCCAGCTCGCAGCCCTTCATCTGGCACAGGTCGTCCGAGACCCTGTAATTTGCAGGGGTTACCTTCTTGAACTCCCCGAGGTTCACGCCCGGGGCTATCTCTTCCAGCGCCATTTCCCCCGAGTCCATTCTGAGAACACCGTACTCAGTCACCACAAGGCTCACCACTTTCGCTCCCGTCAGTGGCAAGGTGCATTTGGGAAGGATCTTGGGATCTCCCCTCCTTGTACAGTGAGTCGTGGCGACTATCACGTGTTTGGCCCCTGTTACGAGATCCATGGCCCCGCCCATCCCGGGGACCATCTTGCCCGGTATCCACCAGTTGGCCAGATTGCCTTCCTGATCCACCTCCAGGGCACCAAGGACCGTGGCATCAAGGTGCCCTCCCCTGATCAGGCCGAAGCTCATGTCGCTTGCAACGAGGGCCCCCCCAGGGATCGGTTTGAGACATCTCCCTCCGGCTCCGATGAAACGCAGGTCCTCGTTCTCCGGCTTTGGTCCGGCTCCTACTACACCGTTCTCGGTCTGAAATATGACACGGATGTTCTCGGGTATGTAATCCGATACCAGTGTAGGGATGCCGATCCCGAGATTTACCACGTCTCCGTCCTGGAACTCCATCGCCACCCTCCGCGCTATACGATGGCGTGCGATCTCTTCATCAAGTACGGGAAGCATAGTAGGAATCCCCCTTCAGAACCAGGATATCCACGAGAATGCCGGGTGTGACAACATCGTTGGGGTTGATCTGACCAATCTCCAGGATTGCGTCCACCTCGGCTATTACAAGGTCGGCAGCGGTTGCCATGGCGGGGTTGAAGTTGCGATTGGTTCCAAAATAGACCAGGTTACCGTACCTGTCGGCCCTGTAGGCCCTTATAAGGGCAACATCAGCCCTGAGGGGAAGTTCAAGGATGTATCGTTTCTCCTCCACCTCGATGACCTGTTTCCCCTCCTCGTGGACCGTCCCTACTCCGGTAGGCGTCAGGACCCCCCCGAGGCCGAACCCTCCCGCCCTTATTCTCTCAACAAAGGTTCCCTGCGGCACAAGTTCAAGTTCCATTTTTTTTTCGTTAAAAAGACGCTGGGTGCTTTTGTTGAGCCCAACATGAGAGGCGGTCACTTTTTTGACCTGACCGTTCACCACCAGCCGGCCATGACCTACGTCGTCATAGGCCGTATCGTTCGAGATCAGCCAAAGGTCCTTTGTCCCGGCATCGACCAGCGCTTCGACGAGGGTATATGGAATACCTCCGTAATTGAACCCGCCTATCATGACCGAACTGCCGTCAGTGATCCTTTTGACGGCTTCTTCGGCAGACATGACCGGCTTGATGACGCTCGTAGGCATTTCAGATCTCCTCCCCACTGGTTTCCTTGTTCTTCTTCACCTTTAAAGATCTTCGCTGAAGAAGGTAGATCCCTCCCAGAACCACGATCCCGATGACATCCGACAGGATCCCGGGTTTGATCAGCGCAATGGCGGTCGCGACAAAGAGGACCCTCTCCGGCATGTTGAGTCGGCCGAGATAGAATCCCTGGACCCCTGCGGCCAGAGCGATCACACCGAGGATCGCCGTAACGCTTGAAAGAAGTACGTTAACCAGGCTTCCCTGGAACAGAAGAGCCTGGTTGTAAGCGAACATGAAAGGGACGATGAACCCGGCTATCGCAAGACCCAGGGCATTGAAGCCCGTGCGCATGGCGTTTGCCCCTGCGATCCCTGCTCCCGCGTATGCGGCAAGAGCTACCGGGGGAGTTACATCGGCAATTACACCGAAATAGAGGATGAAAAGATGGGCTGCAAGCATCGGCACCCCCATTCTGTGTATAGCCGGTGCCGCCAGGGTGGAGAGGATAATGTACTTTGCGGTTGTGGGCAGGCCCATACCCAGGATTATGGAAGCTATCATGGTCAGTACCAGGGCGAGGAAGAGGATACCGCGGGAGAGACCGATGATAAAAGAAGTAAAGGCAAGACCAAGACCGGTGATCCCCACCACTCCTATGATTATTCCGGAACATGCGCAGGCAGCCGCCACTTCCACCGCAGTGACACCCCCGTCTATGAAGGAATTGACGATCCTGCGGGGGGTCATCCTGTACTCGGGAGGCCCAAGCCAGCTGGCTCCGATAAGAAGCATGATCGACCAGAAGACGGCCTTGATTGCCGAGTACCCCAGAGCCAGAAAGACAATGAGGGTGACCACAGGGAGAAGCAGCATCCAGCCCTTTTTCAGGACCTCCCAGACTTTGGGGAGGTCCTTTTTCGGAATGCCCTCAATACCCTCTTTGCCCGCACGGAAATGGACCATGGCAAAAACCGAGAAAAAGTAGAGGCAGGCTGGTATCACGGCCGCCACCACGATGCTCCAGTAGGAGATCCCCAGGAACTGGGCCATAACAAAGGCCGCAGCCCCCATTACTGGCGGCATGATCTGACCTCCTGTAGATGCCGCCGCCTCAACGGCACCGGCAAAATGTGCCGGATACCCGACCTTCTTCATAAGGGGTATCGTGAAAGATCCGGTGGTGACCGTATTTGCAACGGAGCTCCCGGAAACACTCCCCATAAGGGCACTAGCGACAACAGCTGCCTTTGCCGGCCCACCCCTGCTCCTTCCTGTGAGGGACATTGCAAGGTCGATAAAGAAACTTCCGGCCCCGGAAACGTTCAGCACCGATCCGAAGAGGACGAAAAGGAATATGAAGGTGGCCGAGACACCTAGAGGGACACCGAATATGCCGTCCGTTCTGAGATACAGGAAGGGAGCCAGTTCGCTTACGGGGAATCCCGGGTGTTTCAACATCCCGGGAAGAGAACGGCCGAAAACCGCATAAGATATGGCTACCAGGGCAACGATCGGAAGAGGCCACCCCACGGTCCTCCTGGTGGCCTCGATCACAAGGAAGGTCATGGCGATACCCATGTAAATATCGGACGGTATCGATCGTCCCTCCCTTGCTGTAATTGCCCCCCAGTTCAAGAGGATGTTAAGGCACCCCGCGACCAGTAGTGCCGCCAGCGCCCAGTCCCATATATCGATCCTGTCCCTGGGTCGTTTCCTGGAGAAAGGGTAAAGCAGAAAGATGATGGCACCCATCATCATCCAGTGGATCGCTCTCTGCTTCATGGCAAAGAAGAGCCCGAAGGCGGCGGTATAAAGGTGAAATGATGAAGCCGCAAGTGCAATACCTGCAATTATCCAGAACTGCCAGCCCGTCAGCTGTCTCTTGTTGCTTTCGAGGAGTTCCGTGATGTCTTTCCCCGTTTTGGCCTGATCTTCCACGGGTATCTTGTCGCTACCTGTTTTCTGGTTCATCGACGCACCTCCATCGCAACCCGGCTGATGGGGAAGAGAGGGGCAGGGAAGGGCTCCCGCCCCTCTCCCTGACTCAGCTACATGTCAATTCCCTTTTCCTTGAAGTACTTGATCGCACCAGGATGGAAGGGGATTATCCCCTTGCTCGCCAGGTCGGGGATGAAGTTGGCAGCCTGGGGCGTTACGTCCATGAATTCATCCCTTTTCTCAATAAAGGTTTTCAGGAGATTGTAGGCAAGTTCCTCGTCCATGTCCGCGCGGACTACCATGTAATTACCGTCTGCAATGGTGAGCACATCTTTGTCGACTGATCTGTATATACCGGGTTTAAAGTTGAAAGGAAGCAGGAAGGGGTTGTCTTCCACGACTTTCTGGACTACTTCTTCAGGAAGGGGGATGAGTTTAACCTTGCGGGTGGCCTCTACCTCCATCACGGAGGCGCCTGGAGCTGCGAAGTTCCAGAAAACGGCATCGATGTTACCGTCGGTCAGCGCCATGGCTCCTTCAGGCTGGGTCAGCTGGGCCGCCTGGAGGTCTTTTTCGGGATCTATTCCTGCAGCCTTGAGGATCATTCGAGTGAGGACCTGGTCTCCGCCACCAGGGGCTCCAAGGGAGACCTTCTTGCCCTTGATGTCCCAGAAGGTCTCGATACCACTTCCTTCTATCGTCACAAGGTGGTGCGGAGCGGGGTACATGTTGAAGAGTATCTTCAGTTCAAGCTTCCCGTCCTCCTCGAAGGCATCTGTCCCCGTGTAGGCCTGGTAGAGCGTGGACCCCATGGACATGCCGAGCTGGATCTTGTCATCGGCTAACAGGCGACAGTTCTCCCTCGAAGCCGCTGTCGAACGTGATGTGGCCCTGACGTCTATTCCAGCCTTGTTCAGAACTTCGGCCATGGCGCCGCCAAGGGGGTAGTAGGTCCCGCCAACTCCGCCGGAACCTATGGTGATGAAGGTGACAGCAAAGGCCGATCCCGCGAAGAATACAAGAGCTGCTACCGCCAGGGGCAGCATGAACCTTTTCATAGGTCATTCCTCCTTTTCTTCGGATCTGGGTCTTTCCCTGTCTTTCCTCTTGCAAGGCCTCTATCTCGCTGTTGCTCACCTCCCTCTCAAACGGGCGCCGTGAGGAGAATGTCGCTTGCCGCATTAAGCCCCTCCTTCAGGATCGCGACTATCTCCCCTACCTGTTCCGACGTAACGTTGAGCGGCGGAGCTATCATGAAATTGTCCCCATCAACGCCATCGACCATCCCGCCCGATGGATATATGACAAGGCCGCGCCTGATGCATTCAGCAGTGACAACCGCTGAAGCCCTTTTTGCCCTGGGAAAGGGGTTCCTGGAGACCTTCTCGGAGACGATCTCCACTCCTCTCATGAGCCCCTTCCCCCTTACCTCTCCCACAATGGGGATCTCGACCAGGGATTCAAGCGCTTCTCCCAATATTTCTCCCTGCATACGGGCATTCTCGAAAAGACCGTTCTTCTTCATGTAACGAAGTGTTGCCGCAGTGGCAGCCCCAGAGAGAGGATTCCCGTTGTAGGTGTGACCGTGCACGAAGACACCGCTCCCTTTCCGGAAGACCTCCACGACCTTCTCGCTGGCAAAGACCCCCCCGGTGGGGACATAACCTGCAGCCATGGCTTTTGCGGCGGCCATTATATCGGGGACCACATTCCAGTGGTCCACACCAAAGGCCTTCCCGGTTCTTCCAAAACCTGTCATGACCTCGTCGGCGATCAGAAGGACGCCGTATTTGTCACAGATATCCCTTATTGTGGGCCAGTACTCATCGGGCGGGACAAGGGCGCCAACGGTCGAGCCCACGACCGGCTCGGCAATGAAGGCCGCAACGTACTGGGGTCCTGTTATCTTTATGGCATTCTCAAGTTCCCTGGCGCACTTGACATCGCAAGAGGGGTAATCGAGACCGAAGGGGCAGCGATAGCAGTAATGGGTCTGGATCTTGGGATGATCCTTGAACATGGGTGAATAGAACCGCCTCCTGGGGACATTACCCCCGAAGGCCATAGAACCGAGGGTGCTTCCGTGGTAGGAGTTCCACCTTCCTATTACAAGGTGCCTGGAAGTACCTTCCCCTTCTTTTTCGATGAAATATTGTCTGGCCATCTTGACAGCTGATTCCGTGGCTTCGCTCCCGCCGCTTACGAACCAGACGTAATTAAGGTCTCCGGGTGTTACGGAGGCCACCTCCTCGGCCGCCTCCTCTATGGCCCTGTTCCGCCACCTTGAAGGGTGGGCGAAGGAAAGGGTCCTTAGCTGTTCCGATATTGCATCGGTTACCTCCCTGACCCCGTGCCCCAGGCTGGAGATCAGGGCTCCGCTGCACCCGTCAATATAACGGTTGCCTTCTTCGTCATAGATATAGAGCCCTTCCGCACGAACAGCCAGAGGAAGCTCCTCCTTGAAACTCCTCGGGAACAGGTTTCTGCCACGATCCACGGCTTCCATCTCCTTTTATGGCTTGTCTTGGAGGATCTTCTTTAACTATCGCTTTCTTTTACCTGGTTTACATAAGCCCTGTTCCTGCTCCAAACCTCTTCCAGTTTCTCAAGCCTCTCCGGAACGGCGTCCCCCAGCTGTTTCGCTGACGCGAGGATCAGACAGTTGACCACGCTCATGGGGGCAGTGAAAGAATCGATGAAGGAAAGAGGCTTCCATGGCACGGTGAGCACCACGTCAGACCAGGTCGCCAGGGGGCTTGAAAAGTCGTTTGTTATCGAAGCTGTAGGGATGCCTGTCTGGTAGGAATACCGAAGGATCTCCAGGGTCCAGCTGGTATACCTTGGGAAGCTGATGCCGATCACCAGGCCTTTACTGGAAGCATTGGTCACCTTTTCGATGGATGTCTCGGGCTCCAGGAGGTGGACGTTCGGGAAGAGCCATGAGAGGTAATAAAAAAGATAGAAGGCCAGAGCCCTGGAACTGCGTTGACCCGCCACCATTACCTGTTCTGATCCGACGATCCTTCTCCCCAGCTCCTCGATCCCGGCGATGTCCACCTGTGCCTGGGCCTCGGAAAGTGTCCTGATATCCTCTTCGATAGCCCGGTGAATATAATTACCCTCCTGGGTCCGGTCGTAATCCTTTAGCCTTTCAAGGGTAGAAAAACGTTCTATGAGAAGGTCTCTTACTGCCGAGCGCATCTCGGGATAACCGTCGAATCCCAGCAAAGAGGCGAACCTGATCACAGTCGACTCGCTCACCCCCGTCCTCTCGCCAAGCTGCGAGGCTGTCATAAAGGCCGAATCTCTGGGGTTGTCAAGAAGAAATCTCGCGATCGCCTTCTGCCCCTGGGTAAGGACCGGCATCTTCTCGGCTATTCGTTCACCGATCATCTTTTTCCCTCTCTCCCGGGATCATGAGATTGTTTGAATATTTTCCTGCATGCAATAAAAATTTTTGCAGGTTTTCCTGCATGGTTTTTATACTAACTTGCACTTCTGTCTTTTGTCAAATGGGCGATACACTTTTTCATATTTGGATCTTGTCAGGAAGAGACCGCGTTAGTGGGACATAACAGTCTTGATGATTTGATGGATTACGGTCCGATCTGAATGTAGAATTGTGGTATGAGAGAAAAGTCTTCGAGGAACACAGCAGACTCCATTGACCCGAAACGGCTTGTATTGCCTCTATTCATTGGTCAAGAGCGCGACCAGATGCATCCATCACCGGGAATATCGGGCGTTTATCATCTTGGCATCGAAAGGGCCCTGGACTACGCTAGAGGGGCCACCGAACTGGGAGTGAGGGAGTTCCTGGTCTTCGGGACCGCATCGACGGCAAGGGATAACGAAGCTTCCGCTGCCTCCGACCCGGATTCTCCTGTCTGCACGGCTATCAGGGAACTCTCCCGCTCTTTCCCGGAATGCCGCTTCTGGGGCCATGTTACCCTGGCCCATTACACTGACCACGGAGGCAACTGCTGCGTGGGCAGTAATGGTGAGATCGACTGGGAACTGACCACTGATCGTTTCTGCAAGATATGCGCAACCCTTGCCACTTCCGGCGCCGGGATCGTCCTCCCCTTCCTGTTGAGACCCGGGGCAATATCCTCTATCCGCTCATACCTGCAGAGTAACGGCCTGGAGGACACTGCGGTCTTTTCCTACGGGGCCAAATTCAGGTCCTCCCTTTACGGCCCTTTTAACAGATCTACGGGTATCACCGAAAGTTCTTTCGGAGACCTCCAGCTGGAACCCTGGGACAGGGAAGGAGCAATGGGAAAGATCAGGAGAGATGTATCTGAGGGCTCGGAGGGGCTCGTCGTCAAACCCGCTCTTTTCTACCTTGACGTAATACTCTCCGCCAGGTCCTCTACGGAACTCCCCCTTGTCGCCTACATGGTGAGCGGAGAGTACATGATGCTCAGACACGCTGCTGCTACAGGAATAGCGGAAGGGAGAGCCTCCATGCTTGAGGCCCACACCTCCATCTTAAGGGCTGGAGCGGATCTGGTAATTTCCTACGATGCCCTGGATCTTCTGAAAGGAGCCCAGTGATCACTTGTCCACCTGTTTCCAGGGCAGCGTCAATAAATGAAAGGAGTTACAACTCCTGTCAAAGTAAAACTTTAATGAGCGGCGGCAGGACCACAAAGATGGTGAACAACCTCACCAGGTGAAGCAGACTGACCTTGAGCGGGTCGGCGCCCAGGTCCTCAGCGATCGAGGCCAGCTGGGTTATCCCACCGGGACAGGTCGCAAGAAGACAGGTCATAAGGTTCCATCCGGTTACTCTCTGAACAATGAAGGCGAGAATGATCCCCCATCCCAGCATGGTCGCCGTCGTTCCCAGTATGGTCAGGAACATTTCGGCCAGAGTGGATAACGTCTCCGGTGTTGCGTTAAGCCCTATGAGGGCCCCGAGACCCAACTGACCCGCATGCCTCAGCACCAGCGGAAGAGGGCAGACCGGAAGCCCGAACCCTGCCGCTGCGGCGGTAAAGATCATTGAGCCAACAAAACCTCCAACGGGAATTCGGAGCATGTAAAACAGGACACCCCCGGTCACGGCAATGAACAGGGTCAGGGCTGCCCCGCCGATCCGCAGTTTCGGCACCTCTTTCACCCGTGACTCTGCACGGGAACACTTTTTCTGAAGAGGGGCCTTGTCGATGCCACTTTCGAGGCTTCTGTTTATCCTCGATGAGATCACTGGCATGGCTATCAGCACCGAGGAGAGACGGAAGAACTGCATCAGGGCCACCAGTGCCGCATCAGCATTGAGCGAAAGCGCCAGCAGGCTCATCTCTGCAATACCCCCAGGAACGGTACCCAGTACCGAGGTGGGCAGCGCAAGATCGAACCACCTGCTCACGATCCATCCAAGCCCGAAAGGAAAGCTTATCCACCAGACACCCGCAAGAAGGGCCACACCCAGACTGCTCTTCAGCTCACTACCCGCCTGGCTGGTGAAACGAATGCCGATGAACATTCCCAGGATCACCTGGAAGATCAGGCTCGACCCGACTGGGGGAAGGGGGACCATCCATCCCTTGACCGCAAAGAAGGCAGCCGATACCATGGCCCCCACCATTATCGCTGCAGGCACCCTGAAAGCACGAAAGATCAACCATCCTGGCACCCCGATAAGAAAAAGAGAAAAGAAACGGACCAGCCAGTCCATACAGATCCCCCAAACCTGAAGAAGTAGAGGCCCCTGGAACGACATCTCCCATGGAATGGTAAAATATAAAAATGTTTTCAAATATTACATCATCGGGAGTTCCCATTGAAACCAAAGAGCGCTCTTCTTACCATGTTCCTTATCATAGCCACCCTTTCCATCGGGTACGGTCTCCAGAGCAACAGGCCTGATCGCCAGCAAAAGAACGGGGAGGCGAGAGTTTTGCCCTATGAGAAAATAACCCGAACAGACGAAGAATGGAAGTCCATTCTGACGCCCGAACAGTTCTACGTAACAAGAAGAGGGGGAACGGAGATCCCTTTCTCGGGAAAATACTATGGCCACAAGGAGAAAGGCACTTACCAGTGCGCAGGATGCGGGAACCCCCTTTTCAGCTCTTCTGCGAAATACGACTCGGGGAGTGGTTGGCCGAGCTTCTTTGAGCCAGTGTCTCCTGAAAACGTCTGGACCCGCGAGGACCGATCCCTGGGAATGGTCAGGGTCGAAGTACTCTGCTCAAGGTGTGATGCCCATCTCGGGCATGTATTTCCCGACGGGCCACCCCCGACGGGGCTGCGCTACTGCGTCAACTCGGTCGCGCTGAAATTCATCTCGGATTAGTTCCTGTTTCTCGGCATGCCCCCTGTTCTCTAAAGCCCTTCTTCAATATAATATTATAGTTCTATAAATTTCTCGACTTTTTCTCAGGACAGGAAAGGTGGATCATAATGAATTCGGCCGGATTTGCAGAGAGAGTCAGGAAACTGCTGGGAACGGAACTCCCCCATGGTGACTCTGTTATCTCCGAGGGCAGAAGAATCGCCGGTGAAGTAAAGATCGGAAGATCTGCTTTCATGAACGCCTATGGCGTGAGTTCGGAGGCGGAGTACAAGAGGCAGAGCATAAGGGATGGCAAGATAATGTACCATTGTCATATCGGAATGAGTTCCTGGGCTGATACTGAAAAAGGGCTTCGATATATTCACGGCGCCCTTGCCTCAAAAGGTTTTTCGCAGGACAGGGCCGGTATCTGCCTTGACCGGAGGATGGCCCTTCCAGCCTCCATGCGCAGGAGTGCTCCCGCAGAAACAGGCCCTCTGCTGGAGAGTTTCGAAGACTGGGTAGCTGTAGGCCAAGCTGCCCCGATCCAGCCACATATGGGAGATTTCATGATCGGTTTTCCAGCCTCAACGGAGAACACAGTCCTGGCACTTGGGGCAGGCGTTACCACCATAGGCAATCTCTCCCAGTTCTTCTCCCACGAGGCTCCGGGTTGGAGAGACACCGCATACACAACCCAAGAGACGGTTAAGGCAATTTCTATCATGGGAGCCCTCAGGGAAAAGGGGACGCTGGTCCACTCCTACCTTGACGATGGAATGGGGGCGCTTTTCACCGATTGTGCCACAGTGGCCGGGTGGGCTTTTCTTGAGCGTTACATCGTAGAGGACCTTCTTGGTGCGAAACTGGCCCACTGTGTGGGAGGGCTGGTATCCGACCCGATAAAGAGATCCGGATGGATTTTCGCTCTGCAGGAGATACACCAGGGAGACTGCGTCGGATCCATGATCTACGGGGACACCATATCCTTTTCCAGGGACTTCGCTTCCAACAGGGGCGTTGTTGCGGAGACTCTTCTTTGGGACATCCTTACCCAGCTGTCATGCCCAACGGGACATGCCATTCTTTCCATACCTGTCACCGAAGCGGTAAGGGTCCCGGCCGCAGAAGAGATCCTTGAAGCCCAGATATTCGCAAGGAAGATCGAAACCGCAGCAAGGCGTGTGTTGCCCTATTTCGACCTCTCGGCCCCCCGTTCCTTTGCCCAGGAAGTGGTACCTGCGGGGTTGACGGTTTTCCGGAAGGCCATTGATGGACTATCCGATGCAGGTGTAGACATCAAGGATCCTGTGCAGATGCTTTTTATCCTTAAGAATCTTGGACCAAAACTCTTCGAGGAGGTCTTCGGGGCAGGTAAACCCGATGCACGTTCCCTAAGGGGGCGTGACAGTGTTGTGCCCAACGACGTTTTCCAACACTCCCTCCGATGCGTTCTGGAATACCGGGAAAAGTTCGAGACCTCGGAAGCAAGGTCGGTTTTGGGAGGCAGGAAGATATTGCTTGCCTCAACGGATGTCCACGAACATGCCCTGTTCGTGATCGAGCGTCTTCTGGAATCTTCCGGCGCAATTGTGGTCAATGAAGGCCCCGAAAGGAACCCTGACGAAATCGCCGTCGCTGTCGGCAGGGAGAAAGCTGAAGTACTAATCGTCAGCACGCACAACGGAATGGCCCTTGATTACGCAAACGCTCTTCTCGAGGAGTTGGAGGAGCGGGACCTTTCTGTTCCCGTATTCATGGGAGGAGTTCTCAACCAGAAAATGGAAGACAAGGATATGCCAATCGATGTTGAAGGACCACTGAAGGACCTGGGTATCAGAACCGGGAGCGATCCATCAGCCCTTCTTAAGGATCTTATGGTTATCGTAAAGAAAGAGACGCAAAGGTGATACTGTGAAAGACAATACCATTATTGGCATCGATACTGGGGGTACTTTTACGGACGCTGTCCTTCTGGAGAGGAAGCTGGGTAAGATCCTTGCCTGGGCCAAGGTAAGGACGGACCCGCATGATCTTGGATCCTGCGTAAGAGAGGTAATAGAAGACCTGATCAGAAAAGACGGGAGAGCGCGGAATGCAGGTTCTGTCAACCTTTCGACGACCCTGGCCACCAACGCTATAGTAGAAGGAAGAACTCGCAGTGTCTGTCTTTTCCTGATCGGATACGACAGAGCCGCATTTCAGAATTGGGATCACGGCAGGGACCTTCCCGCAGAGGAGGTCCTTTTCTTCCGGGGAGGCCATGACCGGTGCGGCAACGAAGCATCTCCACTGGATGAGGAAGGGATCCTGAGATCAGCTTCCCTATGGAAGAATCGTGTGGAAGCCTTTGCGATCTCTTCGCTTTTCAGTAACAGGAACCCTGAACATGAAAGAAAGGCAAGCAGGGTGATCCAGGAGGTGTCAAACCTTCCCTGTACCTGTGGACATGAACTAACCGGAAGACTCAACGCCCTTACCCGTGCCTCTACGGCAGCCCTGAACGCTTCCTTGGTGCCCATTGCAAGGGACTGGATGGACTCGGTCATATCGACTTTCCGGTCTCTGGGACTTGACGTACCCCTCAATGTCGTCAGGGGTGACGGAAGTCTGGTCAGCTCGACCTGGGCCCGGGAGAGACCCATAGAAACTATCCTCTCTGGTCCGGCTGCCAGTGGTCTTGGGGCCTTCTTCCTCTCGGGACTGAAGAACGGTGCAGATGCCGTTGTTATCGACGTGGGGGGAACCACCACCGATCTGGTCATGATCCGCGGCGGCGCCCTGGAACTCCGCGGAGAAGGCGCGAAGGTGGGAAGCGTCAGGGCAATGGTGCCATCAGGCGATATAAGCACCATCGCTCTTGGAGGGGACAGCGAGGTATCTTTTTCTAGGGATGGAAACGTGCTCATTGGGCCCAGAAGGGCGGAACCCTTGTGCTTCCTCGAAGGGATGAAGAAAGAGCTGCTGGAAAGGTTCGATCGTCTAAACCGAAATGGAAGCTTGGCTTACGAAGAGGTGGTCTTTTTGTTCCCTGCTACCGAAGATGTGGGGATCCCGCCAGCGGACGACCTGCAGAGAAGGATTATGGATCGTTCCAGTGAAACCTTGCTCTCCTTGGGAGATACGTCCAAAGAGCACAGGAATCCTGACGAGGGACTAAGGGTTGCCAGGGAACTCGTCAGATCCGGGAGGCTCCTGATAGCCTCCTTCACACCATCAGACGCGATATGCGCCATGGGAGATCTCGATATGGGCGACAGAGAGGTGGCTCTAGAAGCCGCAAGAATCATGGCAAGGCTGGGAGGATCCCGAAACTGGAAAGACTTTTGTGAGACCATCCTGAGTAGAATTTCACAGGATCTTTCCTTTTTTGTCTTGGAGTATTTGCTGGGACGCCGTGGCTTCAAAGGCAACTCTCCTTCAGAGAGTCGTTTCAGGAAGAGATTGGCTGCAGAAATGATCAAGCCGAAGAATGAAGACGGTATCCTCTCGATCAACGCTTCCCTTAAACTGCCTCTCCTTGGTGTTGGAGCTCCCTGCGGGGTTTTCCTGCCTGACACAGCACTTCTTTTGAAAGCTGATCATACCATTCCTCAAGGGGCACCCGTAGCGAATGCCGTGGGGGCAGCGATCGCCTCTTCAAAGGTAAGGAAGGGCGTGCTGGTCTTGCCACTGCCGGAGGGGGCCGGTTTCAGGATATTCTTCCCCTGGGGGACATCAGACTCGTCGTCCCTTGGCGGGGCATTGGAGTCCGCCGAGAAGCTGATGAAGGAGTGGCTCTCCCCTGAACCACCTGAGTGCGAGGAGCGGAACATTACAATATCCCTTTCCAGAGAGTATAACCAGATAACCCTCAATAAGGATTCCTCTTATCTATTAGGGGTCACTCTCTGGTTCGAGGCTGTCCTTTCAGAATAGACAGGGGGCGGATTGCCGAAGATCCGCACCCCAATTATCAAGTCCGATCAGTTTTCGGAGAACCCGTTCTCTTTCTTTGAAACGAACTCCTCCAGCAGGTCTCTGGAACTCTCAAGGTGCCGCTTCAGGGCTCCCAGAGCTTCCTCGTCATTCCCGGCCTTCAGAGCCTTAAGGATCAAGGAGTGTTCCTTGCTGCCGGTATTCCGGTAATCCTCAACCTCAAGGTAAAGCCTCAGATACCTGTCCACGTTGGAGTAAAGGTTCTGTATCATCTGAAGCAATCGGGGACTGTTCGAGGCCTGGTAGAGACACTTGTGAAACTCCCAGTTCAGGCCGCACCACTTATGGAGGTCCATTTCATCACTGATCTCAATATTGACGAATTCGCATCGCCTGAGGGTCTTATCGTCAAGATTGGGAATTGCAAGCCTCAGAGCCTCAGATTCGAGAAGGATCCTGATGGAAAAAATCTCTCTTGCATCTTCCTGGGTTAGTCCTGTTACGATAGCGCCCCTGTTCGGGATGATCTCCACGAAACCCTCAGCCTCGAGTTGCCGTATCGCTTCCCTTACAGGAGTGTGGCTGACACCAAGTTCTGAGGCCAGCTCTCCCTGCCTCAAAACTTTTCCCTGTGGGAAAAGACCCCGCATTATTGCTTCTCTTAGAACGTTGACAACAAACAGAGGTGTAGGAAGGTTGCTGTCCACTTCAAGACGGACGATCTCGCGAAAATAAGATTTACGGGTTTCATCGCTCATACGGATAGTTCAACCCCGACCTTGAGAAGATTGGGAAGCAAAAGGAAAAAGTTGACAAAATAATTTATTTAAATAATTACTCCCCTTAAGATTATAGAAATCTTTACTAAAAAAGGGAAGTCTCCTATCAATCCCTTTTTCCACCTTGGTCCCTGGCCTTATCGGCCCCTTTGAGGTAAGCCTCTTTCAGGGCCCCCCTGAAGGCTAAACGGTCAAGGACATATAGGGTTTCAACTGATACTCCCCCGGGAGTACTTGCATCGGCAATAAGGTCACCGAAGGTTTTCCCTTCCTTGCTCTCCCATAGGCGGAGACAGCCGTAAACCGTCTGGTGAGCTACCGTCACAGCGTCTTTCCTGTTCAGGCCGCAAAGCACCCCGGCCTCGACCATGGTGTCGAGGAAGAGAAAAACAGCCGCAGGACTGCTCAGAGAGGTCACTACACTTATTCCGTCTTCATTCATGGGAATGCATTTCCCGAGCAGGTTCAGAACCTCCAGGACCGTGGCTCTCTGTTCCTCTGTAACATGCCGGTTCATTGCGTAGGGGATAATAGCACAGCCCACCTGGCTTGGGGGGTTGGGAAGAGCCCTTATCACTGCCAGCCCTTCACCTATGCTTTCGTATGCTTCCATGGGAACGCCTGCGGCAATGGTGAGCACAACCTTCCCTTCTACCGGCTCGCCTTTAAGGTCCTCAACCACGAAAGGTGCGATCCGGGGCTGAACACATATCAGTGTAATATCGCTCTTTTCGAAAACTTTCCTGTTGCTCTTCCCTTTGCGAACCCCGAACTTATCCCCTATCCAGTCGAGCCTTTCAGGGTTTGCGTCACTGACGAAAACATTGTCACAATTTACGACTCCCGATGCCACGATCTTGGTAAGGAGCATCTCGGTTATGTTACCCGCTCCAATGAAGCCCAGACTCTTTTCCATATTATCACCCTCCTGTACCATTCTCCGGCGATTAGCACTAGCCCCCCGCATTCGCGGGGGGCATCCATTCGCTGCTTCCGTCAGACGCTTTTTATCACAGTGGCTATTCCCTGGCCTCCACCGATGCAGAGGGAGACAAGACCGTAACCTCCGCCTGCCTCTTTCAGTTCATGGAATGCCTTCGTGAAGACAATTGCCCCGGTGGCCCCGATCGGGTGCCCGAGTGCTATTGCGCCACCGTTAGTATTGACTTTTTCAGGGTCGATCTTCAGTTCACGAAGAACTGCCAGTGACTGGGCGGCGAAGGCCTCGTTCAGTTCGATAACCTTCATGTCCTCCAGTTTCAGTCCTGCCGCATCAAGGGCTTTGGGAACAGCAAAGACAGGTCCTATACCCATGAAACGGGGGTCTACCGCGGCAACCGATTGAGCTACTATCTCGCAGACAGGTTTCAAACCAAGATCCATCGCTTTCTGTTTCTCCATGACAAGAACGACCGAGGCTGCATCGTTAAGGCTTGAAGCATTTCCCGCCGTAACGGTCCCGTCCTTTTTAAAAACAGGCTTGAGCCTGGCAAGGGACTCAAGGGTCGTGTCAGATCTGGGGCCCTCGTCCTTGTCAATTACGAGGGTCTGTTTCCTGGAGGCTATCTCTACAGGTACGGTCTGTGACGTGAATCTCCCCTCCTCCACTGCCTTGACTGCCCTGCGATGGCTCTCGGCGGCGAAGCTGTCCTGATCCTCCCTGCTTATCTGGTACTTCTCGGCGAGATTCTCCGCCGTAACACCCATATGAACGCCAAGCATTGGGTCGGTCAGAAGCGCGACAACACCATCAGTAAGGGAGACATGACCCAGGCGAGCTCCACCCCTCATATGTTCGGAGAAGAAAGGGCCGTTTGTCATGCTCTCGGAACCGCCGGCAACGCAAGTATCGGCCAATCCGAGCTGGATCATGCGAACAGCCTCATTGATGGCTTCCAGACCGGAGCCGCAGAGCCGGTTTACGGTCAATGCTGGAACTTCATGAGGTATCCCTGCCTTGACAGCTGCCAGCCTGCTCAGGTAGGTATTCTCTCCAAACTGCAAAGTGTTGCCCATTATCACGTGATCTATCGCCGAGGCCTCGACTCCAGTCCTTTCAAGAAGGGCACTGATCACCCTTGCCCCCAGATCTGACGCGCTTACGGCAGAAAGACCTCCATTGAATTTCCCTACGGGGGTCCTTACAGCATCAATTACTACAACTTCTCTCAAAGCCGTTCCCTCCGTTCATTACTTTTGTATTTTGAGACGGCAGTTTTCTGTACCTGTTATTTCGTCTCTCCTGACTGATCATCGGCCCCCTCTTCCGTCGCGTAGCGCCTCTCGATCTTCTGCCCCTCACCTACGATCGCACGGACTATAAAAATGTTGTTCGGCGGGCAACCCTGGACGTATGTTCCGCGGCCTTCCAGATGTTTTGCGCAGATACCCACCAATACTGTTTTATCCTTTTCGGCGCAGGGGGGTAGAAGTTTCTCGTCAAGCGGGCCTGCTACAACATACTTGCCCTCCAGGCAGCCCTGAAGACCCTGGCTCTTGAGATCCATAATCGCGCTGATAACCGTGTTCCGGCACCCGGTGCATGCGCCTTCATCAAGCATGAGCTTGAATGGTGGAACACCCTCGATAACGGTTTCGCTGGCCCGCTTGAACCGTCTCTCTACATCAGCGATGGAAGCATCTCCCCTGACCTCTATCCTGTCGAGGTCCATCTCCCCAATGCCTCTTGCCGCAGCCCGAACGGTTATCATTACATCCTTGGGGTCGTATCCCATTATCTTCCCGCCTACTGCATCAGCTGCCACATAATCCCTGGAAGCCAGAATAAGCCCCATGGGTACCGGGGTTCCGAAGATGGGTCCCATTCCTTCCTGGCATACTGTCGCGTCAAAGACGGTCAGTTTGGGTTTGAGAGCGGTCATGAGGTCTACAACGCCTTCCAGGAGTCCTTCCCTGTGGAAGGCCTTTTTCGTGGGGTCATCAATAAGGCCCTTGAGGTTTTTCATGCTCAGGGTCACTTCAGTCTGGTCATGGGTCTTCATGACAGGAACACTTATTATCACGTCTGCTTTCCGGACCAGTTCCCAGGATCCCAATTCGGAAAAGACCTTATGCCCTTCCGGAACAGGGATCTTTGCCCGGGGGGTAGGTTTGAGGTCGATCACTTCGTAGCCTTGTCCCCTGAGCCGGGTATATTCCCCGGCTTCGATGACCTTTTCCGTGTCCACCCCCGCGGCGGAAGACTCGGCTATTACCGGCCGGCCGCCCTTTTCCATAACCAGGTCGGCAATAGCTTTGCAGACTTCCCAGCGACTGATCGCACCCGTTACCCGGCCCGATGGGACAGCCACAAGATTGGGATTGATGAGAACAAGATCACCTTTTTTTACAATATCATCCAGGCCGCCGACGATATCGACTGCCCTGCGAACAGCTTCAGCTATCCCTTTCTCGTCATCCTGTTTGACCTTTACAAGAGAGACCATACTCATTTCGTTCTTTCCTCCTTCTCTGCAGCTCCTGTTTTCATGGGGATTTTCTTCCTGCCCCTCAGGATTTCCTTCTCAGGCGAACCTGGGTTTTCTTTTTTCCAGAAAGGCTTTTATCCCTTCATGACTGTCGGGATGTTCAAAACAGGCTGCAAAAGCCATATTCTCTATCTCGAGTCCCTTTTCGACAGGGTGATTCCTGGAAAGGTTCAGGACCTTTTTCGCCTGCGACATGGCACTGCTGCTGCGTGCGGCGAGCAAACCGGCGAAGGAGAGCGATTCATCCCAAAGCCTGTCCTCGGGGAAGACCCTGTCCACAAGACCGCATGCCAGCGACCAGGCAGCGTCAAACCTGTTGCCGGTAAGTATCATTTCCCTGGCCTTCGATATCCCAACGATCGAGGCCAGCCTCTGGGTCCCCCCGAAGCCCGGAATTATCCCCAGGCTGATCTCCGGGAGACCCAGTTTGGCCCCCTCCGCCACAAAGCGAAAATCACAAGCCAGTGCAAGCTCAAGACCTCCGCCAAGGGCAAAGCCGTTGATAACCGCAACGACGGGCTGGGGCATCTCCTCAATGATCTGGAAAAGGTCATAACCGCTCCTGGAAAAAGCGGCAGCTTCCCCGGGAGTGAGACCTGACAGTTCGGATATATCGGCACCTGCGACAAAAGCCTTTCCCTTCCCTGTCAATAAGACCGAACTCACATCCGACCTTGCGGCGCACTCCCTGAAAGTTTCCCTGAGTTCACCGATGATCCGGGCGTTGAGAGCATTGAGGGTCCTGGGGCTGTTGATCGCGACTGACAGAACACCTTCAGCAGCATCCTCAACTAAAACAAATTCCTTCTCACTGGTAACAGACATCCCATAACCTCCTCTTTAAGAACAGGCCGCCGAGACGCCTATCCCCGGGTGCTTTCGCCTGGATCCGGATCGACCCCTGCAAGGATCTCCGCAAGTTTTTTCTTCCCCTTGATGCTGGAGTTCCTGTAGATCATTATTTTCTGGGCCTGGGGGGATCCTGCCCCATGCATTGATTCGACAAGGGCAGTACCGCCGGTAAGGTTCTCGATAAGCCTCATCATCCTTATCCTGGTCTCGGTATCGACACCTTCTCGGCCCTTCAGGTACTTGGTGATGAAGGGCCCGATCTCCGGGTTGTTGAGGTCGGCTTCGGAGGGAAGCGTCGCCATGAGCCCGCCGGCGATGTCCTGGGCCAGACGGCATATCTCGTAGATATTCCTTGTCACGTTCTGCTTGGTAATATTTGCCAGCATTGGATCAGCCAGATATGCACCGGACGGAGTTGTGTGTCCCTCATGCGAGCATGCAAGTGAGCAGCTGTAAAGGGTCTCCGCCAGGTGGGTCATTTCCACGAGTTTGTCCCTGATATGGGAGGCAGACTCCACTCCGTTATAGTCGGCAAGGGCAGCTGTGGCACCTATGATGACATCGCTGACGCCGGTCTTGCAGCCGCCGTAGTTCTGCCGGTGAAGTGTGGCGAAACGCTCCACCAGAAGGCCTGCATACTCAGCCTCACCGCAGAGATAGACGTTCTCCCATGGCACAAAGACGTCGTCAAAAATCGTGAGGGCTTCCCCTCCCACGATACCGAAACGGTGGTTGCCGGTGTCAATGGTGCTCTTTTCAAGCCGCCTGGTGTCGTTGGTCTGGCGTCCAAAAATATGTATCACTCCCTCGGCGTCGACGGGGAGCGAGAAACAAACCGCGTAATCGGCGTCATCTTCAGAAAGACCCGTGGTCGGCATTACCAGCATTTCATGGGAGTTGACCATTCCGGTCATATGCGCCTTAGCCCCTCTGACTACAATGCCGTCGGATCTTTTCTCCACAACGTGAACATACATATCGGGATCTTCCTGCTGGCCCGGTTTTTTGCTCCTGTCTCCCTTGGGATCGGTCATTGCCCCGGCGATCATGAGGTCATCCCTCTGCACTCTCTCAAGGTACTTTAGAAAACGTGCGTGATAGTCGGTGCCCTTGTCCCGGTCTATCTCCCAGGTTACCGAATAGACAGCGTTCAGGGCATCCCAGCCCACGCATCGCTGAAAACAGGCCCCCGTCTTCTGGCCAAGGAACCTGAGAGCTTTCACCTTTTTGACCAGGTCCTCATTGTTCTCGTGGATGTGGGTCCAGCGGTTCACACGGTCGTTGATAAACGGTGAGCGCGCTGATAACAGTTCCTGGTATTCAGGACGCATGGCAAGTTCATAGGTCAGGGCAGCACAGTTTACATGGGGCTGGAAGGCCGGATGATCGACCACGCTGTCAACCTTCTCCCCGAGGTAATAAACGACCGGCTTGAGGCTTCGAAGGCTTTCGATATACTCCTGGCCGTTTTTCATAGCAAAGTCACCTCCTGTGTCTGGATCTGGTTTACGGAATTACTCATAAACGAAGAATCCCCTCTTTGTCTTGCGGCCGAGGAAGCCTGCCCTGACATTTTTTCTAAGAAGGGGGCAGGGCCTGTACCTGGTATCACCGAATTCCTTGTAAAGGGTCTCCATAACGGAAAGGCAGACATCAAGCCCGATAAGGTCCGCAAGAGCAAGGGGGCCTATGGGATGGTTGGCACCCAGTTTCATCCCCTTGTCGATGTCCTCAGCCGAGGCAACTCCCTCCATCAGGGCGTATACCGCTTCGTTGATCATGGGCACAAGGATCCTGTTGACCACAAAACCTGGAGCCTCGCTTACCACGATAGGGGATTTACCCAGGGATTCGATGAAGGTAACAACTTCCGCCACGACATCTTCGTCGGTGGCCGCCCCCTTGACCACCTCCACAAGGGCCATCACCGGGGCGGGGTTGAAGAAGTGCACCCCCAGGAACCGGTCGGTCCGTTTCGTAACGGTAGCGAGTTCAGTGATGCTCAGGGCAGAACTGTTGGTCGCGAAAATGATCTTTTCACCGGGATCCAGGCTTTCAGCCTTCCGGAATACTTCCTTCTTGAGTTCCATCTCTTCTGTCGCTGCTTCAATTAACATGTCAACCCCGGAAATGCCCTCGGCCATATCGGCCACAGGGTGGATCCTGTCCATGATCACCTTTGCGTTCTCCGCGGTCTCTTTGCCCTTCTGGACGGCTCTGTCCAAAATAGACCCGACCTTGCCCTTACCCCTTGAAGAATTCTCTGTACCTCCACGGGCAGAGACCAGAAGAACTTCCACTCCAGCTGAAGCCAGTACCTGCGCTATACCGGTGCCCATGGTCCCTGTTCCGTAGACCATTACCTTTTTCATCAGGATAACCCCCTCTTGAGATCTTTTCGTTCAGTTCCGATCCTTCGCAAGATCGTACTTTTCTATGTTCCTGTCGGCCTTCTCCTGGATCGCTTTCAGGACCTCATTGAAATCATCTCTTTTATACAGGTGCTGATAGCGCTTCTGCGGTTTCAGGTATTCTTCCACAGGAACAGGATTGATCTTCTGAACCGACACCAGCCGGCCATTCTCGAATTCGACAATGGGGAACAGTCCTGTAGAGATGGCCTTCCTGGCCAGTTCGACAGTATTCTCCGGCTCGAATCCCCACCCAAGGTTGCATGGCGTGAGCATCAGGATAAAGGCCGGACCAGGGTTATCCATGCCTTTGCGGACCTTTTTCTTCAGGTCCGCAGGATCTGCTATGCTGGCGGTAGCGGCGTAGGGAACGTCATGGGCAAGGGCAATGGCCAACAGGTCTTTCTTGCTGACCATTTTGCCGAAAGAGTTACCGACCACTGGAGTGGTCGTGGTACCGGCACCTAGAGGTGTTGCGCTGCTTCCCTGGATGCCGGTGTTCATATAGGCTTCGTTGTCATAGCAGATATAGAGGATATCGTCCTTTCTCTCGAACATGCCTGAAAGGGAGCCCATACCTATATCGTAGGTCCCTCCGTCCCCGCCTATGGCTACAATCTTTGTGCCGTCGACGTTGCCCTTCGAATTGAGCCCGGCAAGAACACCCGTCGCGATGGCGGGGGCATTTTCAAAAAGGGAATGTATCCAGGGAACCTCCCAGGAGGAACCCCTGAAGGGGCTTGTGAAAGTTTCAAGGCACCCTGTCGGAGATACGACGATCGTGTTAGGCCCCGTTTCCCTGAGGATGAGCTTCACCGCGATCGCGCATCCGCATCCAGGACAGGCACGGTGTCCGGGGGCATGAAGTTCCTTAACTTCTGTCTGAATTGTCATCTTTAATCACCATCCCTTTACGCGATCAGCTGAAAAAACTTCTGTCAAGGCCCATCCAGACCGTTTCCTGGGCTCCCTGCTTCTCTGCAGCCCTGGAAGCGATGTCCACGATCTCCTTTACGACCCTGCGATTGACCTCTTTACCTCCAAGCCCTGCCATGAAGGGAACTATGACCGGCTGGACGTTTTCCCCGTAAAAGGCCGACTTGACCTCGGTAGCCAGAATGCCCCCGGAGTTGACACTAAGGCTCTTGTCGAGCACTGCCACCACCGGTGCCTTGCCGCACGCCGCTATGATCTCTTCCCTCGGGAAGGGCCTGAAGGTCCTTACCTTGATGAGACCTACCTTCCTCCCCTCCGACCTGAGTTCATCCACGGCAGCCCTGATCGTAGAAACCATAGAACCCATAGCCACGAGGATGACCTCGGCGTCCTCGGTGCAGTGGGTATCTACAAGGTCACCGTCGAAATTCCCAAAGACCTCCCTGTACTCCTTTGTTACTGAACGTATCTTGTCCTTTGCCTTCTCCTGGGCGATCATCATGGCATACCTGTATTCCATAAGGACGTCCTGGTCCGCGTATGCTCCATAGGTCAAAGGATTCGAAGGATCCAGTTTCTGGACGGGAGTGAAGCTTCCCGCAAACTCCGCCACTGCATCATCCGGGAAGACGGTAACAGGTTCATAAGAGTGACTGATCACCCAGCCATCCATGCACACCATAAGGGGAAGCTGTACTTCGGGATCCTCTGCTATCCTGAATGACTGCACATGGGCATCGTATGCCTCCTGCATGCTCTCCACGTGAATCTGGAGGGCGCCCGTGTCCCTAAGGCTCATCGTATCCTGGTGATCCGGCTGAATGGTGATAGGGGCGGAAATGGCCCTGTTCACAGCCGTCAGTACGACAGGCAGGCGTGTCGAAGCCATGGCATAGATCACTTCGTTCATCAAAAGAAGACCCTGGGATGCCGAGGCTGTGTAGGCTCTCGCACCCGCCGCGCTTGCCCCGTAGACTATGGAGGCTGCCGAAAACTCGGAATCGGCCCTCACGAACTGGCTTTTCAGTTTCCCGGAAGAGACAAACCTGGCAAGGTCCTCAAGAATGTGAGTCTGGGGCGTAATGGGGTAGACGGAGATAACATCCGGCCTGCATGCGCGAACCGCCTCCGCAACCGCCCTTGAACCTTCGAGAATAGCGGTTTTGCCTTTCACTTCTCTTCAACCTCCTTCGTTATCGCATCGACCGGGCATTCACGCATACAGATCAGGCAGCCCTTGCAGTAATAGAGGTTCACCTCGGCTCCGTCCTCTTTAATCTCCATGCAGGAATCGGGGCAGAATTCGGCACATCTTCCGCACTTTATGCATTTCGCCTTGTCCACCACCGGGCGGAAAGACCTCCACTTTCCTGTTTCCAGTTTCTTCGATTCGCCCGCCTTGCATACACCACCGAGCGGCAGGTCCATTATTCGACACCTCCAACCTGTTCGTAGGCCTTACGAACGGCAAGAACGTTCTTTTCTGCTATCTCTCCAGGGAACTTCTCCCTTATGGCTTCGGCAACCGCATCCACCGAAACCAGGCCCGTGATACGGGCAAGAGCGCCTATAAGGGCGGTATTCATTATCGGCCTGCCTATCGTCTCAATGGCTATACGGCCGGCAGGGACAAAAAAGGCTCTAACATCTTGACGGAACAACTCAATGGGCGATTCCGAATTGACCAGGATCACACCATCCTTCTTGAGCCCCGAAAGGACATCGACCATCTCCATGATGGTTGGATCCTGGACTATCACAAGGTCGGGTTCCTCTATCTTCTCCCGCAACTTGATCGGGGAGTCGGAGATCCTGGCGTAAGCCTGGACAGGTGCTCCTCTCCTTTCCCCACCACCCCCAAGGTATGGAAAAGCCTGGGCGAATTTCCCTTCAGCAAAAGCAGCCCCCGCAATCATTTCAGCCATGGCTACAGAGCCCTGGCCGCCTCTTCCGTGAATCCGGAGTTCCACCAGCAACATTGAACGCCTCCTTTTTTGTATTTCTTTAAAAAGTCCTTTTCCAAGTCAGGCTACAAAGAACTTTTTGTGTGTCTCGTATCAAGGACTCTTCATGGAAGTATTGACATTAAGCAATCCTATAATAATATAGGATTATAAAATAACCCTGTCAACGACAATTTTTATCGATTTCCCTTTTGGGCACTTTTTCAGCTCCAGCAAGACTTTTTCATATAGATAATGGAAGGAGGTGCGAGGTTTTCCGGAAAAAGTTTGATCAGCAAGGGATCACAGAAGGGACCAGACTCATCAGCATCTTTCAAACCCCGAATAAGGAAGGCGGTAATGAGATGAGAAGATTTTCAATTCTAGTGGCGATGGTGCTGGTATTTGCTTTCTGCTTCACCGCAATCGGCGATTTCTCGAAAGCGGAAGCGGAGGAAAAAGTTTACAAGTGGCGGCTTGTTACGCATTCAATGGTGGGTACATACCGTTACAAGCATGTTGAGGCTTTTGCCGACATGGTGAATAAAGCCTCCAATGGAAGGCTTATCATCGAACCCTACGGCGCAGGCGTCCTTTTCCCCGTGTTCGACTCTTTCGACGCAATAAGGGATGGAGTAGTTGAGATGGGAATGATCTATTCGGCCTACTGGGCCGGGAAAGATCCTTTCTTTGCCATCTTCGCAACCCGCCCCGGTTCGCCGATCCTCACTTTCCATGAGGGCATGTACCTTGATCAGAGAGCTTTCCCGATCGCAGAAAAGGTCTACAAGAAACACGGTATAACCTACCTGGGCACCGTCGACTGCTCCGTCCCCGAAATCCTCATGATGAGCACTCCCATCAGGAGTCTGGAGGACTTCAAGGGCAAGCAGATACGCTCCAGCGGCATGGGGGCACAGTTCTATACCGCTCTCGGCGCTTCCGCTGTCTCTCTCTCTGCTCCGGAGATCTACACTGCCATGCAGACCGGCACTATTGACGCCGCCGAGTGGACCGAATGGAAAGAGAACGAAGAGATGGGCCTGCTGGAAGTTACCAAGTTCGTCATGGACCCGGCTCACCACGGCGGAACAAACGAGGACAAGGGGCTCATCGTTAACGAGAAGAAGTGGGCTGAACTCCCCGACGACCTGAAGGCAATTGTTCTCGCTGCAAGGGATCACATGAGATACCTTTCGGCTGTCACCAACTACAGCGAAGCCGCCAAGACCAAGCAGCAGTGGCTCGCCAAGGGCGTTGACATTATCACTCTCCCCCAAGAAGACGTTGTCAAGATGCGCGAGATCGCTGCCAACGTCCTCAATGAGTGGGGCAAGAAGAACGCCGAATGCCAGGAATACCTTGAGCTCTACGCTGAAGTCCTGAACGAACTGGGTTACACAAAAGAAGCAGCAACACTTGGCTACAAGGCTAAGTAGATCGATCCGAACAGGGAAGTGCCCGACCAGGAGATACCTCGCGGACGGGCGCTTCCCATTCTTTTTTTGCTGGGGGAATTAGATCATGGAAAGACTGGGAAGATACACTTCGTATATTATTCTCCCGCTCGCTTTCATTATTGTTGTTGCGGTGATCATGAGGTATGTATTCAACAACATGCCGGGGTGGGCGTTCGAGATCTCTCTTTTCCTTTACGGAGTTCATTTCATGCTGGGCGGCGGTTATACCCATCTTAAAGGAAAACACGTTGCCGTTGACATCATTCACAAATACCTTTCCCCGAAGAACAAACGAAGGATGGATTTTCTTTCCGAAATGGTCGTTGCGTTCTGTTCGGCGGTTCTCGTATACATAAGCACCGGTTGGGCCATCCAATCCATAAAGATCATGGAACGTTCCATGCATCAGACCACTTTCGATCCTCCCATCTGGTGGTTCAAGTGCATTGTCCCGATCTCGGCGCTCCTTCTCCTAATAGCCTCGATCAAGAACATCATAAGACTCAGCCGGGGATCGCTCCCGGAAAGCAGGTGACGTCATGGAAAACGTTCCACTTCTTATGTTCCTTGTATTGTTCATTGCTCTGGCAATGGGTATACCAATAGCATTCGCCCTCACCCTTGTCGCCCTGGTCTTCGGATGGTCCCTTTGGGGAGTCGGGGGGATGAAGCTTCTTGTTACAGCCGCCTGGGGTACGATGAACAACTTTGCCTTGCTGGCCGTTCCGTTGTTCATATTCATGGCGCTGATCCTTCAGAAATCTAGAGTGGTAGAGGATATCTACGACTCTTTCTACAAGTGGTCCGGCCCTCTCAGAGGGGGATTGGCAGTAGCGACAATACTGGTGGGTGCGATCCTTGGGGCAGTCTCCGGTGTAGTGGCTGCCGGTGTTATCGGACTTGGATTGATCGGGCTCCCCCAGATGCTTAAGTATGGCTACGATCAGAGAATAAGCCTTGGTTCGGTAATGGCTGGCGGGACTCTTGGTCAGCTGATACCGCCCAGTACCAACATGGTAATTTACGGTGCTGTTACTGGGGTATCAGTCGGGAGCCTCTTCGCCGGAGGACTTACCTGTGGGACATTCCTTGCTCTTTTGTACTGCGGGTACATCCTGACCTGCAGTCTTTTCAACCCAAAGGTCTGTCCCGCACTTCCCCTTGAGGACAGGGTGGATTTCCGGGGCAAGATACGCGCCCTCAGAAAGGTTTTTCTGCCATCACTTCTGATCCTTTTAGTACTTGGTTCAGTTCTGTCCGGAGCAGCGACGCCTACTGAGGCTGCGGCTGTGGGAGCTGTAGGAGCCCTTTTCTTCAGCGCAGTTACCCGACGCCTTAATTGGGGCATCATCGGATCGGCATCGCTGGAGACACTCGAGATATCCAGCATGGTCGGATGGATAGTAATAGCCGCATCAGCTTTTGGAGCGGTCTTTTCCGGCACGGGCGGCAACAGGTTGGTAACAGAAATAGCCATGTCCCTACCCGGCGGACCATGGATGGTTTTTCTGGCCTCGGTCATATTTGTGTTCTTCCTGGGAATGTTCCTCGAACCGACGGCCATGATCATGCTTGCCGCTCCTATTGTCTCGCCGATCCTCTCTAAACTGGGATTTGATCCCCTCTGGTGGGGCCTTGTGTTCATGGTTCTCCTTCAGGTGGCGTATCTCTCCCCTCCTTTCGGCTTTAGCCTCTTCTACATGAGAGGAGCGGCACCTGACCATATAGGCATAGAAGAGATCTACATGTCCAGCCTGCCCTTTATAGGGCTCCAGTTTCTTTCGCTGGTCTTCCTCGTCTTCTTTCCGAGTATCGCCCTCTGGCTCCCCCGACTTTTGTTGAGCTAGGGACCGACAATACAGGAGGTGGCTTCAAAACATGGATGAAAGGCTTGAAAACGTAACGGTAGGGACAAAAGCCAATGTGTATTTCGATGGAAAGGTTGTAAGCAGGAACGTATTCTTCCCCGACGGAACCCGTAAAACCCTTGGGGTAATCCTCCCAGGTACTTTTGAGTTCGAGGTAGGAGATAAGGAGATAGTCAAGATCGTTAGCGGGAAAGCCGAGATCCTTCTACCCCCGGACAAGAAGGAATGGATTTCGATAGAGAAGGATGATTCCTTTACTGTCGTCCGCAACAGTAGCTACCAGATCAGATGCTGCGAGATAGTGGAATATATCTGCGATTATATCCCGGAAGCCTAGTAATAATACCCCTTGGGGAGAGTATACACGAGGGCCTTGCTCTTCGGTATACTCTCCCCAAGGGGAAGTCTTAGGAGGAATGACAATGGAATTCTCAAAACGCAGCAAGGCACTGCCAGCTTCTCCGATCAGAAAGCTAGAACCCTTTGCAGCGGCAGCGAAGGCGAAGGGGAAGAAGATCTATCCCCTTCACATAGGTCAACCAGATATCGAGACCCCTACCCTCTTCTTCGAATCTCTGAAAAGTTTTGACAGCAAGACACTTGCCTATGGCACTTCCCAGGGGGATCTCGCTTTGATCGACAAGATACTGGAATACTACGCCAAGATCGGCATAGAGTTCGAACGAGGCGATGTTCTCATAACCAACGGTGGAAGTGAGGCTTTGAATTTTGCGATCAATGTTGCCTGTGACCCCGGCGACAGCGTCCTTGTCCCCGAACCGTTCTTTCCAGCCTATGCAGCCTTTGCGGTATCGGCAAGCGCCAGGATCACACCCATCACGACCAGGGCCGAGGATGGCTTCCATCTGCCATCCCGTGAAGAGATAGAAAAACTGATCGATACTTCCACCAGGGCTATTCTTCTAAGCCACCCGGGCAACCCTACAGGTGTGGTCTACTCCGGGGAAGAAGTAAGAATGCTTTCCGATGTAGCCATGAAGCACAATCTTCTCCTTGTTGCTGATGAAGTCTACAGGGAGTTCGTCTACATGGATGAATCCTTTCTCAGCTTCGGGAGCATTGGAAGCATAAGGGACCGCCTTGTCATAGTCGATTCTGTCTCAAAGAGGTACAGCGCCTGCGGGGCAAGAATAGGCTGTCTCTTGAGCCGGAACCGTGAATTCATGGACCTTGGGTTAAAATACTGCCAGGCTCGGGGGTGCTCGCCGACGCTGGAGCAGTTGGGCGCGGCGGCGCTATACGAAACGCCGGACTCCTACCTTGCGGAAGTCAACGAGGAGTACAGGAAGCGAAGAGACACCCTTTTTGAAGGTCTCAACGAGATACCCGGTATTGTCTGCCGAAAACCGGAGGGAGCTTTCTACATAATGGCAAAGCTCCCCGTGGACAATGCTGAAAAGTTCATCATCTGGATGCTTAATGAGTTTTCAGACGACGGGGAGACCGTTATGGCTGCTCCTGCAGAAGGGTTTTACGCCACTCCGGGACTGGGTGGTCAAGAGATCAGGATGGCATACGTGCTCAAGGAAAAGGACCTGAAAAGGGCTGTTGAACTTCTTGCAAAAGGTATCTCCCAATACCCCGGAAGAAGGAGTGGTTTTTGAGTCAAGAATAAAACGGGACCGGTCCCAGGATTAAGGGACTGGTTTGAGGAGGAAAGGTGCCTTGGATAAAAAAGAAAAGAAACTTGTTCCTTTTGATGAAGCCAGGGAACAGATAGAGCGGGTCTGCCGGAGGCTTGCCATGCTTCACATAGCCTATGCACGAACCCTTGCCGATGAGTTCGGCGTGGAAGAGGGCAAAAGACTTGCTTTAAGGGCGATCAAGGATTACGGGAAAAGGATCGGGGAGGACTCGCTGAAAAGAACCCTGGCGAAGGGACTGGACAACATGCCCGAAAACTATTCAGAGGATCTCCCCACCTACGGCCTTTACGAGAATCTTGAAAGACTCGAGACGGAGAAGGGAAAGACAATGAGACTTAAGGGTTGCACCATGGGAAAAACCTGGAAAGAAATGGGTGAAGAGGAACTTGGCAGGATCTACTGTTACGTTGACCCTGCCAAATCGATGGCCTTCAACCCCGACTGGGCCCTGGTGCACTCCCGTTGCATGCCCGATGGGGATGAATTTTGCGACCTTCACTACAGGAAGACCTCCGAAAAGGAGAAGGAGGAATTCCTGGAGAAAGAGACCGACCTGAGCAAGATAGACCGGATCTGAAAACCTTATTGCCATACAGATATTCACAAACCCAGGCAGAGGAAGATATTCAAACCCTTTTATTGCGGAGCAGGTCTTATGGCGGTAGGTCTGGCAACAACGGGAGTCTTCCTGCCGCTGCATGTTTCACAAGAAGTCCCGACCGTTTCTAGATCACCTTCCTCTCCCGTCGCATCTTCGGCTCCATGATCCGGAATTTCAGGGAAAGGGCAGCATCCAGGCCAGGGAAATAGCTGTCTCTCTATGCCTTCTCTGGCTGACGATCTCTCTGTCAGAGCCCCTTGCCTTATCCCCTCCTGGACCGCAAGGGGCTCTCTCTTCCTGGTCGCCTTCTGGTCGCCTTCCTTGCAACTTCCCACATTCTTTCGTTCAAAACAGCAAGTTGACCAACAGCCTCCCGGAGGCGTGTACTGGCCTTCCAAATCTGGGGATTACTTAAGTTGCAGATGGTATGATGGTTCTCCAATGACCTCAATTTCAATACGGCCCTTAACTCCAGGAGGAACAATGATAGAGATACGCGAGGAAAGACCAGAAGACATCCAGGGAATCCGGAATGTGAACGAACTGGCATTCGGTCAGCCCATGGAGGCCGATATAGTGGACAGGCTCCGGGAAAGCTGCCCCGACCGATTATCCCTTGTCGCACTGGAAGCGGGCCGGGTCGTGGGGCACATCTTCTTCTCTCCCGTCACCATCGAAGTCTCCGGCCGCGTGATCGAGGGCATGGGACTCGCCCCGATGGCCGTATTGTCTGACAGACAGGGACAAGGTATTGGCTCACATCTTGTCAGGAAAGGCCTAGAGGTTCTGAGAGAACGTAACTGTCCCTTTGTCGTTGTCCTCGGACACCCCAGCTACTATCCTCGATTTGGTTTCGAGATGGCCTCGAAATACGGCATTGCCTGCCAGTGGGAGAACGTCCCCGACGAGGCATTCATGGTCCTGATCCTCAACTGGGTGGCAATGGAGGGCGCCAGAGGCGTTGCAAGGTACCGGGAGGAGTTCAACGAGGCAGTCTAGTTCATTCGGGACTTGATCCCAGCAAGAATACCATCGGCTTCTTCCCTTGAAAAACCTGAAAAGGCGTGCTCTTCCGATGGGAAGGAACCGTTCCTGATCTCTTCCTTGAATTCCTGGAAGGCGCCAACTATCTCCTGTCCTATCTGTCGGTACTGCTTGACGAATCTTGGAGTAAACCTGTCGAAGAGCCCAAGCATATCGTGAAATACCAGCACCTGGCCGTCACAGAACCTTCCGGCCCCTATGCCAATTACAGGGACGCTGACAATCTGCGACATGACCCTTCCAAGTTCCTCTGGAACACACTCCAGTACGATGGAGAAAACCCCTGCCTCCTCAAGCCTCCTGGCATCGTCCAGCAGTTTTAGCGCTGCGTCATGCCCTTTGCCCTGGACCTTGAAACCCCCAAGAAGGACCGCTGTCTGAGGGGTCAGCCCCAGGTGTCCCTGTACGGCTATCCCTGCATCGACAATAGCCCGGACAGTATCAGGGAGTGCCCCTTCCAGCTTGACCGCATCGCACCCGCCTTCCTTGATGAGGCGATTCGATGAATGGATCGCCTGGGCAATGCTTTCGTTGTAGGAACCAAATACGAGATCGCCGATCACCATGGGAGAAGGAGCTCCCTTAACCACAGGCCTGATATGGGCGATCATTTCGTCGGTGGTAAGGGCCGTCGTACCCTCGTGACCAAGGGTGGTCATGGCAAGAGAGTCGCCAACGAGGATCACCTCTATCTCCGCCTTCTCCACCAGCACAGCCTGGGAAAAATCGTAAGCGGTCACCATGGAGATCTTCTCTCCGTCTTCTTTCATCTTCTGTAGCTGCTGGATCGTGACTTTTGCCAAGGATCTCCCTCCCTTGCCTGATTATGGTACTGTCCTCCAAAAGCTGTTCCAACTATAACTCAAGAAAGACCCCGAAAACAGGCACCAAAGAAAGGCGGCCCCCAAGAGGGACCGCCTTTTTTGGACAACATCTATCGTACCGGGTACTGAGAATATTGAAAATTCCGAACTACTTGCCCTTCTGGGTCTGGTCGCCGTTCCCCGGGTTGCTGGCCCCGACCGAACCCTGGCCCTTGTCAGAATGGTGCTGCTCACAGTTCTGGTCTCCGCCGGCAAAGGCAACGCCTGAGATCATCAAAACAATCAACATCGCCGTTAGGAACTTCTTCATAAGGCCACCCCCGTTTTTAAAAAACAAAAAATGTTTTGGTCCGAACATATATTAAGCTACTCCCCGATCAATGTACAGTCCAGGAGAAATATTGCGGGAAAAACCCATGCAGCAGGCCAACCTGTCAAGGCCAAAGGATCCTTTGCCCCTGAAACAATGGTCACAAGTCCCCCAGCATTTTTGCAGCTTCCTGGTAACCCGCCTCGAAGAGTTCTCCTGCCTGATCAAGGTCGTACATGTTGAATCCCGTCAGGTCGGGCACTATCAGGAGGTCAGCCTCCCCTGTCTGTCGGCGTGTGGCGGACCTCCTCAGAAAGTGGAATGACCTCAGCAGTACATCTACAATGTTCTCAGGCTTTTCTGCCCTCCGGCCCGAATTGAGATCGACCCCGATCACGTACTCCGCCCCCATCCTCTTCAGTGGGTCTATGGGCACGTTCTCGACCACCCCCCCGTCTACCAGCAGCCTGCCGTCTATCTCGACAGGGACGAATACGCCAGGAATGCAGCTGCTGGCCATGACCGCCTGGGCCACGCTGCCGCTGGTCAATACCACCTCTTCACCGCTGGATATATCGGTGGCCACTACTGCCAGGGGGACCTTGGCCTGTTCAAAAGTGACGTCGCCAAGATGTTCCATTATCAGCTCGCCGAGCCCGCTGTTGGAGAGAAGGCCGTATCTTGATATGGATATGCTTGATACGTCAAGCCACTTCAGTTCCCTGGTTATCCTGTCTATCTGGTCCCACGGCATTCCGAAGGCATACAGGGCGCCGATGAAAGAACCGACGCTGGTACCGGATACGAGGTCAACCCTTATGTTGTTTTCCTTCAATGCCTTCAGGACACCTATGTGGGCTGCTCCAAGAACCGCACCCCCGCCAAGGGCGAGGCCGACCTTTTTTCTTTCAACATCTTTTGTCAACGATCACAACTCCTCGATCTTCACCCTGTTGTAGTGTGCCCTGACTATTCTTTCACCTCCGGGACCATCTTGTCTATGGTTGGGGTGGTACGGTCAGATTTGGTATCATTGATTTAACAGGGTGCCTTAAGATGGACCTGCCTCTCAACATTCGAGACACCCTGATCCGGATTCTTTTGAGGGAGGTCGTTCACTATGAGGTATGGTAAGTTTTTCGCTGCAATCCTGCTGTTGGTTTTTTGCCTGGCCGTTTCGGGAACCTCCATGGCTTCCGTTGAGGTGAAGATGTCCTACAACGGACCAGCTGATGTGGATAACAACGCCGTCCATCTTTACGCCGTCAACTTCAAGAAGTTGGTCGAAGAGGGAACCGGCGGTGAGGTGACAATCAGGCTCTTCCCTGACAGCCAGCTCGGGAACGAAGAGGAACGAATGGAGCTTCTGACGAAGCAGGGAATGAACCAGCCCGTGATCAACGTGGCATCCTTTGCCGGGGTGGCACCGGTCTTCCCTGAGATATACGCTTCGGCGGTGCCCTTCATGTTCGACAGCTACGAAGCCGCTCACCTCTTTTTTGACGAGAGCCGCTATTGGAACAGGGCCAGGGAGGAGTTCCATCAGCGTACAGGAGCCTACCTGCTTGAGGCCGTCGAAGAGGGCGGATTCCTTGCTTTCACAAACAACAAGAAGGAGATCAGGACCGCTGACGATTTCAAGGGGCTCAGGTTCCGCGGGATGGACGAGGGACAGGTGATCCTCTTCGAATCATTCGGCGCCAGCGGAACACCCATCCCATGGACCGAACTCTACATGGCTCTCAAGTCCGGCGTTGTCGACGGGCAGATGAACCCTGCCATGTATATCAAGATGGGAAGCCTCTACGAGGTCCAGAAGTATCTCACCCTTGCCAATATCCAGTACTCCGACCAGTTCCTTGTGATAAACGGTGATCTTCTCGACTCGCTTCCCGCCGAACAAAGGAGCGTCATCATCGAGGCCGCGAAGAAGGCGAACGCGCTTAACAGGCAGGCCATGCAGGATGCCGACCAGAAGGACATCGACTTCCTGGTGGAAAAAGGAATGATCGCCTATGCCCCGAACCACGATGAGATGGAGACTTTACGCAAGGCGGGACAGCCGGCCTACGTTGAGTGGCTGAAGGCTAAGGTGGGACAGGACTGGCTCGACCTGGCCCTTGAGTGCGCAAGGAACGCCAACGAAAAGTCAAAATAGGTCCGAAATGATGTTTTCGGGGAGCCAAGGGGAGAAGGGGCTCGAGAGATGGATAACCCGCCTGGAGACACTAAGCGCCTGGACTGCCTGCTTTATGCTCGCAGTCAACGTCGGGGACATCCTCCTGGGTGTCTTCTGCCGCTATGTCCTGAAAAGTTCCCTTATTTGGACCGAAGAGGTGGCCCGTTTCTCCCTGGTCTGGATAGTGATGCTCGGGGCCCTGGGCGCTGCAGTCAGGGGGGACCATATGACGGTGGATTTCGTGGTCCCCCGTTTCCCGCAATATCTGCAACGGGCCGTTGAATTGGGCAGATTCCTTCTTTCGGTGGCTATTCTTATCCTGATGATCTGTCTCGGCTGGGTGAACGCCACAAGGATCTGGCATATGAAGACCCTGGCCCTGAACATCCCCAAGACCTTTCCTCTGATGGCGCTTCCGGCGGGTTTCGCCCTGCTCCTTGCGGGGACGGTGCTGCTCCATCTCAGGGGAAGGGAGAGCTGATATGGGTTTTTTGATGCTGTTTTCCTTCCTGGTACTGATGGTCCTCGGCATGCCCCTCTACCTGTCGCTCCTTTCGGCATCGCTGGCAGGAATTTTGGCGCTTGGGGATCTCTCCCTGCTGAGGGTGATGAGCCAACAGTTCTTCGGCGGGATGGATTCCTTCACTTTGATGGCCATTCCATTTTTCATACTTGCGGGAATACTTATGAACCGCTCGGGACTGACTGACCGTCTGCTTGATTTCTGCAGGCTGCTGGTGGGCTCCGTTCACGGAGGGCTAGGTTACGTGAATGTGGTGGGAAGCATTATCCTCTCAGGGGTCAACGGATCCGCCGCTGCGGACGCTTCTGCACTGGGATCGATCCTGATCCCGGCAATGGTCAAGGACGGCTTCTCTCCCTCCTACTCGGCCGGCCTGACGGCGGGAAGCGCACTGATCGGTCCCATAATACCTCCAAGCATCTTCATGATCATATACGCCACCATGACCAACACCTCCATCGGGGGGCTCTTTGCGGCCGGAATACTTCCTGGCCTGGTCCTGGGAGGAGCCTTCATGGTGATGAATTACTTTTATTCCATTATTTACCATGTTCCGGTCACCGATCTCGAGGATGTCCGCAAACGCAAAAAGGAGATCCTGGCCAGGTCGGCAGTGGCACTTCTTGCCCCCCTTATTATACTGGGGGGCATCATAACAGGGATCGTCACTCCCACCGAATCAGGGGCTCTGGCAGTAGCCTATTGCCTTGTTACAGGGGTTTTCTACACGAGACAACTGACCTGGAGGACCCTTGGGGAGTCGCTATACGAGACGGTTCGGCTTACCAGTTCGATCTTCCTTATAATGGGAGCTGCAACTGTGGTTGGATGGCTTCTGAAATGGGAGCAGATACCACAACGCTTCGCGGCATTCATCCTGGAGGCGGGTCTCATGGACAGGCCCTGGCTCCTTCTGGTCGTCCTCAGCGCGGTGATATTTCCTGTCGGCATGTTCATGGAGGAGATCTCAACCCTGACCCTTCTGACCCCGATCTTTGCCCCCATTGCATTGAAGGCGGGAATAGACCCGTTGCAGTTCGGCGTGGTAATGACACTTAACGTTACCATCGCACTGATAACGCCGCCCATGGGGGCCTGCAACTATATCGTGGCGGCAGTAGGGAAGGTCAGGCTGACCGACGTTTTTGTCCACATATGGCCCTTCATCGGAGTGGCGCTGGTCGTGCTGATGGCAGTTATAACCTTCCCCTTTCTCACCACATTGATACCGTGGATCCTGAACCTCTAGGGGGTTGAACGAAATGGGAACAGAAAGAGGATGGCCACCTATACCCCAGGGAAAACCCTTCGACTGGGAAGAAGCACAATCAGTGCCCATAGATGAGTGCCGGGAGGAACTGGTCCCGGCTAGCCTTGTGCCGGAGAGGCTTCTTTCCCACCCTGTCTATTTCCTTAACGGTCTCGACGGAGCCATAGCAGAGTGTTACGTCAGGCGCCGGGTACTGTCGCTGCTCCTGGAAGCCGCCCGGCTGCTTCCGTCCGGTCTTCGGCTGGTCCTGCTCGACGGATGGCGGCCTCCTTCGCTACAGTCCTTGCTCTTCAAAAGGTACTGCGCCGAACTCAGGGAGATCATGCCCGACAAGGATGGCGACTATATCGCCCGTATGGCATCCCGTTTCGTAGCTGCTCCTTCGACGGATCCCGGGCGGCCTTCACCCCACGTAACGGGAGGTGCCGTCGACATAACCCTTGCCGACAAGGACGGCTTCTTGCTTGACATGGGCTCCGCGTTCGACGAGACCACCGACAGGTCTGGAACGGTATACTACGAAAACAAGGTCTTGTCGGGGGGAGCAACTTCAGAGAAGACCCTCATCGTACTTGAGAACCGCAGGATCCTGTACAAGGCCATGACGGGAGCGGGTTTCACCAACTTGCCCGATGAGTGGTGGCACTACGACTACGCCAACCAGAACTGGGCCTTCATGAAGGGGGAGAAGGCAGCCTTCTACGGGGTCTGTGAACCCCCCTTCCGCTGGAGGGATAGATAAAAGATAGGGAATTTTTCGAAGAAAATCTAACCTTAGCATGTCTCTCTATCTCACTGAACTAGCCTTGGGAGTGGATCAATTTTTTGGGGATCTTTAGGGGTGAAGGGGTTTTGGGGGAGTAGGGTTGTGATGGGAACAAGGTCCACCCTACTCCCCGTCAGCAGGAGATACAGTTGTGTAAAAGAGAATTTTATTTCTTTGCAATGATCATTTCAGACAGGGGAATTCTTTTGCTTTTTATGATCCCGGAGGCGGGCCAGCCGACGGCAACATGAAGCGCCACCTCGATGTGGTCCGGAAGTCCGTACAGTTCCTTGAATATCTTGCCCGTATCCTCAGTATGTTCTGACTTGGCGGTCTTCGAAAGCCACACCCCCCCAAGGCCAAGGGCATGAGCCATGAGCAACATGTGATCTCCAGCGGCAGCGGCATCGTATCCCAGGTTCTGGGGCACCATCTTGTCCTGACCGACAGTTTCCGCTATCCGCCGGTCGTAGCAGATCACTATGATCACTGCATTGTCGGTGGGGATATCGCTCCAGATAATGCTTTTTTCCTCAGGGGTCCTAAGGACGACAAAGCGTACAGCATCAAGGTTGCACCCTACCGGGGCAGCCCTGCCTGCTTCGAGGATCTTTTCGATCAGATCTTCTGGAACTGGCCTTGAAGTCCAGTTCCGGATGGAACAGCGTCCCCAGATTAATTTTCGGACAACCTCCATCTCGCTTTTCGTGAAAGGTTCGGGAATCGAAACTACCAGTTCCGGTATACCGGGCCTTTCGCCTCTTCTTACCTGCGCGGCTATATCGATATACCGTTTTGCCCAATCCAGGTCCGGGCCATCCTGGGGAAGACCTCTACGCACCCACTCATCGTAGACGAGTTGGGCCTGAAGCCCAAAATTCGGGACAGCCTTGAAAGGTCGCCTCTGTAGCATTGAATATAGAGGAACCTCTATGTTATGGTGGATTCTTTCTCTGAGAAGCGCTCCAAGAAGGACAGGGTCAAGCCCCTCTAGGTCTCTTTTTCGGTACTTCCTTCCCGGACTTGGTATGGCTTCAATGTCATGCATTTTTTCCCCTCCCTGACAGGCAGATGGTAAGTATCCCTAAAATAATATTATATTCCTATATTCTTAGAAAGAATAAATTTCCTTAGAGATACTCATCCCAACTCTTCACCTTTTAAATTAAACTGTATATTAATTACCCGGACCGATAGAATCGGTCTACAATACATATCATGGAAAACATTCTTGCTCTTTTCGTCGGACTGGGTTTAAGTGCCTCCTGTGGTTTCCGGGTTTTCGTACCCCTGCTGGTCATGAGCCTTGCAGCGCAGACGGGACATATCGAGCTTGCAGAAGGTTTCCAGTGGGTTGCCACTCCAACGGCGACGGTCGCGCTGGGCACCGCCACTTTCTTTGAGATAGCCGGATACTACGTCCCATGGTTCGACAACATGCTTGACACCGTGGCTACACCGGCAGCGATCATCGCAGGCACTTTCATCACCGCTTCAGTCCTTCCCGAGATGACCCCCTTCCTGAAATGGAGCATCTCCGCTATAACAGGGGGTACCGCGGCAGGTTTGGTTCAGGGGGCGACGGTACTCACCAGGGCGGCATCGGCCTTCACAACCGGGGGGCTCGGCAACCCCGTGGTCTCCACCGCTGAATCTGGCGGCTCGATCTTTCTTTCGCTAATGGCCATACTTCTTCCACTGGCAGCCATGGCTCTGGTTCTTTTCATATTCGCCTGGGCCGGCCGAAAGATCTACAGGAGGTCTGTCAAGGGTAAGGCCACATCCGGTCAGGCATGACACCCCCGGGAAAGTGCTGTCCTAGAGGGGCCGGGGGTTTCCTTCGGTCCCTCTTCAGTTGTCGAGTTAATATTTCAAGGAGAGTGAGACCGTGTCCTACGATCTGCGTACGGAGGTGATGGGTCGGGATCCCGTCGGAAGCCTGCTCTTCCGTTTTTCAATGCCGGCAATAGTAGGTCTTCTGTCCAATGCCCTGTACAACATAGTGGACCGGATGTTCATCGGCAGGATAGTCGGTTCCCGGGGCCTAGCGGCTGTCACCGTTGCCTTCCCCTATTTTGGACTGGCCATCACAGCCGGGATACTTGTAGCTGTGGGTTCATCATCACTCGTTTCAAGGAGTCTGGGCAGGGGCGACAGGACCCGGGCAGAAGAGGTGCTGGGAAACGCTTTTCTTATGGCTATCGCAGGTGGTTCCATCCTCCTGTTGGCCGGCTACTGCTGCGGGGAGCAGATGCTCACACTTTTCGGAGCCAGCAAGCTTGTCATCAGAGAGGCCCTGGGATATCTGAGGATCGTTGCACTGGGAATGCCCTTCCTGGTAATAACCTTTTCCATGAATGGACTTATGAGATCCGAAGGGGCACCTCGCTGGGCCATGGGAACCATGCTTGTAGGGACCATGACCAACATTTTCCTTGACTGGCTCTTCATTGCCCGACTGGGTTGGGGCGTAAAGGGAGCCGCCTGGGGGACCACCATTGCACAGGCAATCGCCCTTGGTTGGGTCCTCTATTTCTATCGCTATTACAGCAACCTGAAGATCCGTCGTCCCCTTCTTTTGCGTCCGAAGAAGGAGATAATGCTCTCTGCTCTGGCGATCGGGGTATCTCCGGGACTTCTTGAAATATCCTTTGTGATCCTCCTTATATTGATAAACAGGATCATGGGAGGTCTGGGCGGTGATCTTGCGATATCAGCTGTGGGGATCTTCCTGAGCCTTGACTCCCTCTTCTTCCTCCCCGCTCTGGGTATCGGCGAGGGGGCCCAGCCCCTGATAGGGTTCAACTACGGCGCAGGAAAGATGGACAGGGTCAAGAGCATAGTCATGATGGCCATAGCCGCGGCCGCAGGCATTTTCTCTCTTTTCTGGGTGATCGTCCAGATATTCCCGATCTTTCTGGTGGGCCTTTTTTCCAGGGGGGATGCCGACCTGACCGCAATGACGGTACGGGGGCTGAGGTTGGGCTATATGCTTCTTCCTTTGATGTCCCTCTACATCGTGACCAGCTACACCTTCCAGGCCCTGGGAAAGGCCAGGGCGACCTTTGTCCTCCAGGTCCTCCGGCAGATAGTCTTCTGCTTCCCCATGCTTCTGATCCTGCCCCGTATCCTGGGGATCGACGGGGTATGGCTGTCCTTTCCCGTTATGGACCTGAGCGGATTCCTGCTGGCTCTTCTGATGCTCAGGATGGAAATGAAAAGGTGGAAAATTCCAGGGGAGAATGATGAAACCGCCTGAAGGAGTCTCTGTTCGACTGGGATGAGAACGGGACAGCCTGTAAGGTGCTGGCTGTCCCGATACGTTGCCTTCCTTGACAGTCAAAAAGGTCTTCCAGGACCTGACCCCCCGGGTCCTCTTACTGGATCTTTTCCTTTTCAAGAGCTTTCTCAAGCATCTCTTTCACTTTGGGATCATCGACCCATGAATGCCACAGATCAGCGTTGTTCTTGAGGAACCAAAGGGCCGCTTTTTGAGGATCGTTTTCATGAGCTTCCATCCATGCCAATACCTCGTTGGTCTCCTCCAGGCTCAGGTGGAATTTCTCAAGGAGCGAAACTACTTCGGGGTGTTCGCTGACCCACTTGGCGTTGGCGGCCTTTTCCACTGAGAAGGCCGGGTTCTGGCATAGAAAGGTCTCCCTGAAGATCTTCTCATCGTATTCCGGTTCCTTGAGGAGGATCATGTCCAGCTCCCCCAGAAGCGGGGTCGGTTCCCAGTAGTAGGCGATGATCGGGAGCCCGCGATCGTGAGCACCCCTGATAGCGGCGTTGAGAGCGGTCTGTGAACCCGGATCAAAGAGGTTGAAGTACTCCCTGAGTGGTTTCCCCTCAACCTTGTAGCCATCGAATTTCTTGATGTATCTCTCGTTTGCGGCCCACCCGGAGACGGCATTGTAGACCCGACCCCTGGCCTTGTCCTCTGGGTCGGGGAAAAGGTGCTGATACCTGGGCAGGTCAAATACGGAGACGAGGTCCGGCGCAAGGGGTTCGATCCCCCTCTCGGGATCCCCCTTGACCAGGTAGGAGGGCACATAGAGACCGGAAGGAGCGTTGGGGAAGACCTTACCGAAGCCCAGGACCTTGCCCGCCTGCCGGGCAGAGTCCCACCACTCCTGTCGGGCCTCCACCCACACCTCGAGGATGATATGGTTATCTCCACGTTCGAGACCTATGAGCGACGGCATGGATTCGGAAAAACTGTAAACCGGACTCATTCCGTAGCCATGTTGCAGGATATAGCCCATCACCCTATGGAGAAACTGGATGCTGTCCCAGGACTGATCGCCGAAGACTACCTCCTTCTCTATGGGAGAGGCAGCCGCTGATCCTCCCAAGGCACCAAGAACAAGGACTGCGGTTATCAACGTGCACAAAAGTCTTTTCATCCAGAGATCTCCCCTTTCAAAGTTAAGATCCAGCTCAGGATCCAGACAGGGATCCGGCTTTTTTGCGCTCCTAAAGATCCAGGCAAGAATGGGGGGATGTATCCCGGGAGACGAAGGATAGCTTGAATATTATACACTGCCGGCAACATGGGGTCATCACGGGAAGAACCGTCGCCGCTGCAAGTCCGTCCAGAGATCTTGAAAGGGCCTTTCCGATCGGCCCCCAAAATGGGGCAAAAAGAGAAAAGTGGGAGTGGAGGTTCGGCCACTCCCACTTCAGGTCATCCCCGGAGGCTATTTCCCCGCCATCATTGCCGCAATGTCCTCCTCCACCGTTCCTATAGGCTTTATGTCGAACTTGTCCACCAGTACCTTGGCCACGTTCGGCGAAAGGAAGGCGGGAAGCGTCGGGCCCAGTCGGATCCCCTTGACTCCCAGCGAAAGCAGCGCAAGAAGAACGGCAACGGCTTTCTGCTCGTACCATGCGATGTCGTAGGAGATGGGAAGTTCGTTGACGTCGGCCAGCCCGAAGGCCTCCTTCAGTTTCAGGGCGATGACCGCCAGGGAGTAGGAGTCGTTGCACTGTCCGGCGTCCAGAACCCGGGGGATCCCTCCGATATCGCCGAGAGCAAGCTTGTTGTATCGGTACTTGGCACACCCTGCAGTAAGAATGACAGTGTCCTTAGGCAGGTTCCTGGCCACCTCGGTGAAGTAATCCCTGGACTTGAACCGTCCGTCGCATCCTGCCATCACCACAAAGCGCCGGATAGCTCCTGACTTGACGGCTTCGACGACCTTGTCGGCCAGGGCCATGACCTGGTTGTGGGCGAAACCGCCCACTATCTTGCCTTTTTCGATCTCTTTCGGGGTAGCGCACTTCTTTGCCATCTCGATGATCCCGGAGAAGTCCTTCTTCCCATTTTTGGGTCTCGCAGGGATCGATCTCGCACCAGGATAGCTGACGACACCTGTTGTGAAAAGCCTGTCAAGATAGGTGTTCTCGTTCTTTACCGGGATAAGACAGTTGGTGGTTAGCAGGATCGGGCCGTTGAAGGACTCGAACTCTTCGTTCTGATGCCACCAGGATCCGCCGTAATTGCCCACGAAATGACCGTATTTCTTGAAGGCAGGATAGTAGTTGGCCGGAAGCATCTCTCCGTGAGTGTAGACGTCCACCCCTGTCCCTGAGGTCTGCTCCAGCAGTTCCTCCATGTCTTTAAGGTCATGACCGGAGATCAGAATGCCCGGGTTGTTCCTGACCCCGAGGTAGACCTCAGTGATCTCGGGATTGCCGTAGGTGGTGGTGTTGGCCTCGTCAAGGAGGGCCATGGTGTTGACGGCCATTTCCCCAGCCTTCATGACCATACCTACCATTTCATCGGTGGGAAGGTCCCTGGTGGTCGAGGCCAGGCCTTCCATGAGAAACGCGTAGATCTCGTCCTTCTCGAAGCCGAGGACCTCGGCATGTTCTGCGTAGGCGGCAATGCCCTTGCTCCCGATGACGAGGAGTTCCCTGAGGGAGCGAATATCCTCGTTCCATGTCGCGGTTATCCGCACTTCGTCTGACATGGCCTTGGCGATGATCTCCTCATTGCTTTCGGCCCTCCAGGTGGCACAGTCGGGAAGAGGCCCTGCAACGTCGCCGGCCTTTTTGGCAACTTCTCCCCTGACCCTTATGCCTTCCCTGATCCAGTCGATTATGGCATTGTTGTCCCAGGCTGCGTTGGTAATGGTCACAAAGAGGGCCTTGCAGATGAACCGCCCGGCTTCCCTGTCCACTACTCCTCTCTTCTTCAATTCCTCCCCGAAGACGGATATCCCCTTGCATACGTAGATCAAAAGGTCCTGAAGATCAGCCGTCTCCTCCGCTTTACCGCAGACACCCCTTACTGTGCAACCCTGATTCTTCGCCGTTTCCTGGCATTGGAAACAATACATATCCATTCCCCCTTCCCTTGATCATCCCTGAAATTTTGGTATTCCGGTATCCATATTACCCTATTCCCCGGTCCTGTAAATACTTTTCGAAAAACCTTCAGCCCTTTTTGATCAGGGGAAACCAGAATTCGCTTCACAGTAATATTATATTACCAGAACCAACTGACCTGGAATGGCAATATGAAGATCTGGAGAACAAAGGGCAGAAGTAAAAGGATAGAGCTGGTCCCCTGCTGGATCGTTTTTTGCGATTTTTGTCAAGTGATACAATGACCTCAAGCAGGTCAGGTGATAACAGGAATTAAGATCAATTCCTTAATGGGAGGTTTTATTATGTCACTTTCACCTAGCATGAGTTCAGGCTTTACAGCGGCAAGGAACAGAAGCAAGTATGTTTCTCCCCTGTCGGGGATGTGCTCGTTATGCACAGAAGAATGCCCGGGCCCCTGCGAGATAGCCCAGGCGGCTGTCCTGGGCAAGATAACGGTCTATCCTACAACCACGGGCCCTAACCAGATCGCGTCGGAAAAGGATTATCCCGTTGATTTCTCTCATTTCAACATAAACGGCCGGTGTTTTGGCGCCATGGGGACAGAGCCGGATCATGAACACGCAGAGATATTTAACGTCGACCTTGCTTCCGAATACGGTTGCGATAACAGGGTCAAGCTGGATCTGCCCATCGTTTTGCCCGCATTGGTAAAAATGAACTGGGTCGATTATTTTGGTGGTGCTGCCATGGCGGGAGTAACCTGCATGGTAGGGGAAGATGCAAGGGAAAAAGACGCAGAACTAAAATTTGAGAACGGTAAGATCACTTCATTCCCGATGCTGAAGAAAATATACGACAGTTTCCATAAATATTACAGGGGCTCAGGGCAGATGGTGCTCCAGTGCAACGTCGACGACCATCTTGCGGGCGTCCCCGAGATAGCCCTGAAGAAATACGGCTTCGAGGCCCTGGAATTCAAGTTCGGCCAGGGGGCCAAGGGGACGCAGCCGGTCAACAGGATCAAGAACTATGACGAGGCCGTAAGGAAAGTCGAGCGTGGAGTCCTTGTTTTCCCCGATCCCTTTGACCCCAAAGTGATAGAGCTCAGGGAAAAGGGGTGTTGCCCCAATTTCTACACATATGGAAGACTGCCGATGTGGACGGAAGAGTCGATGGCAAAGCGGATCGGCGAACTGCGTGACATGGGCATGAAGAACGTCTATTTCAAGATGGCCGGCTTTGATCAGGCTGATGTCGAACGTGTCATCAATATAGCCATAGAGAACAGTGTGGATATGATAACCTTTGATGGCGCTGGCGGAGGTTCAGGCTACAGCCCATCGAAGATGATGAACGAATGGTCGCTCCCCACGGTCATGCTTGAAAAAGCTGTCGTGGATATCTGCGCAAAACTGGATAAACAGGGAAAGATCCTTCCAGCGATGGTCATGACCGGCGGGTTTATCAGTGAAGACCAGATATTCAAGTCCCTTGCCTACGGAGATGGATTTATTCAGGCTATCGGTGTCTGTCGCGGCGCAATGGCAGCCGCTATGACGGGAAAGAACGTCGGTAACGAAATAAAGGCAGGAAGGACTCCCGAGCTTTTCCAGAAATTTGGCAGCACGATCGATGAGGTTTTTCGTGACCTGGCTGATCTCAAAGGGATCTATGGGAAAGAAGCTGAAAGTTTTTCCACAGGAGCGATCGGGGTTTTTTCTTATCTAAATAAACTGGGATGCGGCCTGAGGCATTTCGCTGCTTTGAACCGGAAATTTGGCCTTAAGTACCTGGACAGGAGCGACCTGATCCCACTTACCTACTACGCGAACGACCTTTTGGGCTAAACGGAATCAGTCAAGTCAGCAAATTTCCCGCTTTTGGAGAAAACACAAAACAACAAAAAAGGCAGTCCCTGGATAATCCAGGGACTGCCTTTTGGTTTTCAAAAATGTTTTAAGCAAAAGCCAGGCTTCGTTGCAATATGATATGTACGGCGTCGCCATTAAGCGGCTATGCCGTGACACCATAATTCGCATGCTTGCGAATTATGGTGGAGGCGCGGGGAATCGAACCCCGGTCCGACAGGGGCCAGCTGCGGGTTTCTCCGTGCGCAGTCTCCGCTTTAGTGTCGGCTCGGGTCTCCCGGAGACGGGATACCCTTACCCGAGTTCTCTGAGGCTTGACCTCACGCGCGAGAACGAAGCGCAAGGAGCAGTCACCATAAGTGACGTCCGCAAGGGGTCCTGGCGACGGAAACCCCAGGGGACGTGGACGCTACTTAAGCGGCCAGTGCGTAGTTATCGTTGGCAATTATTGTTTGCGCCGTGTTTTGCGAGTTCCGGCAACTCGGCACGCTGCCCGTAACCCTCCATCCTGCCGTCGAGACCTGTCGCCCCCATATTCAGTTGTCAAATGTCCCTTTGCCGCTTTTCCTTGATAGCCTTGTCGATATCCCTTTTTGCGTCCCGCTCCGCTATGGTATCGCGCTTGTCGGATCCTGTCTTGCCCTTGACCAGGGCCAGCTCGACCTTGGCCCAACGGTTCTGCTTCAGATACATGGCAAGGGGAACCAGAGTAAGCCCTTTTTCCCTTGTTTTCGCCCCGAGACGCCTTATCTCGCCCGCGTTCAGCAACAGTTTCCTGGGCCTGAGGGGCTCATGATTGTAATAGGTCCCCTGCTCGTAGGGAGATACATGGACGTTAAAAAGCCATACTTCGGAACCCTGGACCCTGGCATAACCGTCCTTCAGGTTGACTTTCCCCGCGCGGACGGACTTGATCTCCGTCCCGGTAAGGGCTATCCCGGCCTCGATAGTCTCGAGTATAAAATAGTCGTGCCGGGCCTTGCGATTTCTTGCTATGACAAAACCGTCCATGTTTCTCCTCCGCACATGCAATTATAGGCTCTTTTCTTCATTAGTCAACTTTCGTCAGACTGTTGCGGACTCAAATAAAAAAGGGATCCCGGATTAGCGGGATCCCACGGTCTTCTTCTGGTCGGGGCGAGAGGATTTGAACCTCCGACCTCCTACTCCCGAAGCAGGCGCGCTAACCAGGCTGCGCTACGCCCCGAACGACGGGAATTGTAGCATCTTACGGAGGGGGCCGTCAACGAGAGGGATCTCTGCAGATTGATACCGTAAGCACAATCATGGTAATATTATTATCACTTCAAATATTCTGCGTACAATGGAGATTATCCTGCCATGCTGGCGGGATTGAGATGTTTTACAGTTCAAATCTCAAGGGGGGAACAGGTAATGGAGAAAATGAAAGTGCTTGCCGAATGGTCCTACGACCCGGCAAAACCTTTCAGGGGCTATACAGGCAAGACCCTGAAGGTAAACGTGGGCGACATGACCTTCGAGTCGAAAGATGTCTCCGAGGACATGAAGTTCAAGTTCACAGGGGGCAGGGGTTTTGGCCTGAAACTGCTCTGGGATTCCGTCAAGGATACAACGAAGTGGAACGACCCCGAGAACGAGATAGTCATTTCCGGCGGGCCACTTTGCGGAGTGACACAGTACCCCGGAATGGGCAAATTCTACGCTGTTTTCGTCTCTCCTCTCACCGACCAGACTTACGACAGCAATGCGGGAGGCCACTTCGGCCCGCTGCTCAAGTTCGCGGGCTGGGACGCAATTGAGATCCAGGGAAAGGCACAGAACGATGTTGTTGTCGTCGTGGATGCCGACGCGAAGAAAGTGCAGATACTGGAATCTCCTTTTGATGACGTTAATGCCTACACAGTAACTGAAGCGATACACGAATATTATGGCGACCCGAAGGACATAAATGATCGCAGGTTCGTCTCTGTGGTCACTTCCGGGCAGGCCGCGGAGAACACATTCTGGGGTTGCCTCAACAGCAGCTTCTGGGACAGCCACAGAAAGACGGCGAGACTGAAACAAGCAGGACGAGGCGGCGGGGGGACTATTCTCAGAGACAAGAAGATAGCGGCACTGGTGGTCAAGACCCATGACCTTTCGGGAACGGCGAACAATCCGGCAGATGTCGATACCCTCACCAGGCTGGGAGCCAAACTCCACAAGGAGATAATCACTCTCGACGCCAAACAATGCAGAATGAGAACTGCGGGAACATCCCACCTGAACGAGATCATGAACGAGTACCACCTTCTTCCCACGATGAACTACAAGTTCGGACAACATCCCGATGCCGACAAGATCCACTCGAAGATCTATGAAAAGATGTTCACCCAGGGCATCTCCGACGGATGCTGGTACGGCTGCACAATGGCCTGCGCAAAGGCTGTGGACGGCTTTGAACTCAAGACCGGCCCCTGGAAGGGCAGAAAGATCACCGTAGACGGTCCGGAATACGAGACAGCCGCAAGTTTCGGCCCCAATGTAGGAGTTTATGACCCGGCATGGACTACCGAGACCAACTTCTACGCCGACCATTACGGATTCGACACGATCTCCGCGGGGACCGGCATAGCCTTCGTCTGCGAATGCTACGAACTGGGCCTTATCAACAAGGAGAACACCAACGGCCTGGAACTGAATTTCGGCAACAAGGATGACATTATGGAACTGATCCACCGAATGGCATCAGGCAAGGACGAGTTCGCCAGGATGGTGGGCCAGGGAGTCCACCGGATGAAGGACCTCTTCGCTGAAAAATTTGGTGCCGACAGAAATGTCATGGAGAGGATAGGAATGGAAGGGCAGGGTATCGAGGTATCCGAGTACGTGCCCAAAGAGTCGGTCGCCCAGTGGGGCGGCTTCTTCCTTACACTGAAGGGCCCCCAGCATGACGAGGCATGGCTGATCTTCATGGACAGGGTCAACAAGCAGCTCCCCACCTTTGAGGACAAGGCCGAGGCTTTGCACTACTTCCCCAACTTCAGGACCTGGTTCTCCCTGGTCGGACTCTGCAAACTCCCCTGGAACGATATCGAACCTGCCGACAATGCGACAAAGTATCCGCCCCAGGAAGCCGCGAGGGTCCCGGAGCACGTCCAGAACTACGTGGACATATTCAACGCTGTTACAGGGCAGAATATCACCAAGGAAGACCTGATACACCAGGCCGAGCGGGTCTATAACTTCCAACGCGTCTTCCAGCTGCGCCTTGGGAAGGGCACCAGGAAGTTCCACAACATACCCGACAGGGCCCTCGGGCCGGTCTGGGCAGATGAGTGGGAGGCACGGGCGGAGTACTACGACAACGAACTGAAAGCAGGCGGGGTCGACCCGGCAGGCCTCTCCTCCCAGGAGAAGTGCGACAGACTGCAGAAGATCCGCAGAGAACAGTGGGAGAAACTGGTAGACACCGTCTACAGACGCCGTGGCTGGGACAAGAACGGTATCCCCACTGTCAAGAAACTTAAGGAACTCGGGATGGACATACCCGAAGTTGTCGCAGTCGTAGAAAAACACGCAAAACCGGAGGACCAGTGGAAGGATTAGCTCCATGATCGTGGTGAACGGGGAACCCATGGAATGGAAGGAAGGAATGACCGTAAGGGACGTTATCAACGAGAAGAGATACGTCTTCCCGCTGCTCGCTGTCTGGATCGATAATTCTTCTGTCCCCAGGGATCATTTCGCTACCACTCCGGTCCCCGACGGCGCCAATGTTCAGATCATCCATATGATCAGCGGTGGTTAGAACAGTTCGATGCAAAAAGGGGGCAGGCCAGAAGGCCTGCCCCCTTTCCATTTGCCGAGGTCCCGTCGGCTATTTCTGATTGGGATCGTCGTGTTTGTTAGGCCTCAGGGGGTTATTGTTATGTTCCTGCCTTGCCGTTCTGTTCTCCCAGCGTAGCCTTCCATTATCACCAGTCTCGACGGCAATTGGGATCTCTGTCCAGCCCCAGGGTGTCACCATGATGAACCTGAGCTCCACTCCGTGAGAGGCCAGGGCGCTGAAGTGCTGAACATAACGCACGACTTCCCCTATCACCCAGCTGTCGCTCAGCATCCATACCCGCTGGCAATGATCCCTGCCGAAAAGGGCGGCATAATCTATTGCCATCCGCATCCCCTCGTCGAAATCCACAGGACCGAGACAGAGCACTACGGCATCCTCGTGCCCGATAGGCTCTGTTGTGGCAGGAAGAATATCGGCGAACTTATCCACCCATTCAAGCTGGGAGATCAGTGCTTCAGGGTCCCCCTGTTTCCTGTCCCCGAAACCGAACAGGAAGTCCTCGGCGGAGATCTCTCCTTCGCCGGCAAGAGCCGACACCATCCACTCCTGTATCTGGGAAGCTAGTCTCTCAATATAAGAGGGGCAGTCCCTTCCAGACATTGCTTTCAGGATGTCACCCACCGTCCATTCCTCGCTCGGATCGAAACCTTCCCATTCGTTGCTCCTCTTTGGATCATTGGCGCCCATGAAACACACCTCCCCCGGGCTTTCAAGTTTTCAGAGCATAGCATATTTCAATGAAATAGACACGGGGCAACAGAGGCCGTCTTTGGCCTATAATAACCCTATAATCGAGAATAATGAAGGAAACGGGGTGTGTTTTGATGCGACCTTTCAGGATCGATCCCGAAAAGGTGCAGCTGCTCGTTATCGACCTTCAGGAAAAGATGCTTCCTGCAGTTCATGGTTGGGAAAAAGTGGACAGGAACACCGGGGTATTGATCGAAGCCTGCAAAGTAACGGCAGTTCCCGTAAAGTACACTGAGCACTACCCTAAAGGGCTTGGGAAAACAGTTCCTTCAGTTATGGAAAAACTTCCTGTTCAGGCCGGAAGAATGGAGAAGATCCACTTTTCCTGCTGCATGGAGGAAGGATTTGAGGATTTCCTCAGGTCTGGAGGAAGGGATCAGGTCATTGTTGCCGGGGTGGAGAGCCATATCTGTGTCCTTGGGACTGTGATCGACCTTATGGCTATTGGCATGCGTGTAGTGCTGGCTGCCGATGCATGTTCCAGCAGGGATCCGGAACATCACCGCCTTGCCTGTGATGCGATGGTCTCAGCCGGGGCTCTCGTGGTACCAGTTGAAACGGTAGTGTACCAGTTGCTTGGAAGGGCAGGAACGGAGCAGTTCAAGTCGATGCTCCCGTTTTTCAAGGCCTGAAGACCCGGGATACTTATAACAGGGAGGAAAACCTATGCCGACAGACAGGACAAGAGCCCTGGAACTCCACAGGAAGGCAAGGGGGAAGATCAAGATCTACCCCACCATCAACATCCACAACGAGGAGGATATGGCCCTGGCCTATATCCCTGGGAGCGTCCCGCCAGCTCTCGCCATTCAGGAAGATGAGGGGATGAGCTTTGAGTACACCGGGAGGGGCAACAGGATCGCGGTCATCTCCGACGGGAGCGCGGTCCTTGGGCTTGGGAACGTAGGACCCTGTGCGGCTCTTCCGGTCATAGAGGGGAAATGCCTCCTCTTCAAGCTCTTCGGCGACGTGAACGCGATCCCGGTATGCCTCGACACCCAGGATACGGAGGACATCATACATTTCTGCACCCTTCTCGCCCCTACCCTTGGGGGGATCAACATCGAGGACATAGCAAGCCCCAAGACATTCACCATCGTCCAGGAGCTGAGATCCAGGATCAATATACCGGTACTCTGCGACGATCAGCACGGAACTGCTGTCATAGTCCTTGCGGGCATCCATAATGCGCTGGAGGTCCAGGACCGGAAGCTCCGGGACATGAAGATCGTGATCAACGGCGCAGGATCAGCGGGGATAGCCACTGCTGAACTCCTTCTCAAGGCCGGTGCGGAGAATATTGTGGTACTGAACAGCTCGGGGATACTCAACGAGGACAACCCCAGGATGAACCATGTGCAGAAAGAGCTTGCGGAGAAGACAAATCCCGAGAAGAGGTCCGGAGGACTTGAGAAAGCCATCGAAGGGGCCAACATTTTCATCGGCCTTTCCAAGGGAGGGGTATTCCCGGCGGAGTTAATTAAACTAATGTCCGGGGACCCGGTAATACTTGCCATGGCCCTTCCGGATCCCGAGATACTACCCGAAGAGGCGATCGCGGCAGGTGCAGCAATAGTAGCCACCGGAGGTCCCGGGTTTCAGAACGCCATGCCCAACACCCTCTCCTCTCCCGGGATAATGAGGGGCCTTCTCGATGTCAGGGCAACGGTGCTCAACCATAACATGCTGCTGGAAGCGGCCAGAGCGCTCGCCGACGTTGTGGACAGGCGCAGGCTGGGGCCCGGCAAGATCATGCCGGATATCTTCTGCGACGAGGCTGCGCCCAGAGTGGCAGAGGCGGTAGGTCAGGCCGCCATAGCTGAAGGCTTTGCGACAAGGGAGGTCCCCAAAGGCGAGATATACAACAACCTCTGGCAGAGCCTCTACGGCGAGCAGATCATGAGATTCTGAGGACACTGGTACGACGGATCGTCAATTGAGGATCCACGGACCAGGGGAAATGAGGCGGGGGTCATCTTCTGCTGATCTCCGCCTTTACCTTTTTTTCATAGGCCAGGAGCCTTTTCTTAAGTGAGACCCCCCTCGGACCTCCGTATCCGCGAAGGCTGCCGTCACTCCCGATGACCCTGTGACAGGGAATGAAGAGAGCCCATGGGTTGTAACGCATTACCGATCCGACCGCCCTTGCTGCCTTGGGGTTGCCTGCCCTTTCCGCCACCTGTCCATAGGTAAGCACCTCCCCGAAGGGGATGGCTTCGACCACTTCCAAGACCCTCCTGGAGAATTCGGGGATTTCATGTTCATAACAGTAGGTCACAAGAGGTCTTTCGCCCCTCCAGAAGAACTCCCAGGATCTTTCCAGCCAGATAGGCAGTACCTCCTGCGTCACCTTCCCCTTGCCGGAAAACCTACAGGATGTAATGCCGCAAAGTCCTCCGGGTACCCAACTAACCAACCACATGCCGCAGGGAGAATCAAGCACAGATGATGATACCTCTTCGTTGATCCCTCTTCTGTGCCAGGCGAGCATCACCACCACCTCCGGGAAAGGATAAGCAAGGTTCCTGCCAGGGTGACCCAGAGAGAGTGCCTCTCGCTTCTCCAGAGGACAACCCTGTCAAACGGTCCTCGTAGTTCTGCCAGGGAAGGGGCTTTCAGAGGGAAGAACCTTCCTGCCCTTTCGGAGTACCTGGCAAAATCCACAGGGAAGTTCTTCCTGAGGAAAGATTCCTCGTAGGGTATGACCAGCATCAGGTACAGAAATACAAAAACTGCCGAGAAAATGATAAAGGCCGCAAAACTTCCTGAAAGTACGCACCAACCGACCCCGATAAGGGCGTTGCCCAGGTAGAGGGGGTTCCTGGCAATGGAGTATGGCCCCCAGGTGACAAGACCTTCCGCGCCGACCTCCTCACCCCGGTATTGCCTGATGGTGCCCGCCGCCCAGAACCGGATACCCTGGCCCAGGGCGACGGGGATCAGTCCATAGAGAGGACCTGCCGTTCCAGGGCGGGAGAGGAAGAGGATCAACAGGAAGAAGAGAGTCCAGATACCGCCTCTGAAACGGAATGCGAGGGAGCCCATTCTATCCAGGTTCATACCGGATTCTCTCCCGTCCCTTCCTCACCGGACTTCAGAAGTTCTTCGGCCATCCCCCAACCAAGCATCCTGACCGCTACGATGGCCCCCATCGCAATGGAGAGATACTCCGTGAAGAAACGCCAGGTGATCGCCATGACACCTGCAATGTTCCAGGGAACGAGAAGGCTGAAGATAGCGGCGCCCCCGCCCTCCGCTACCCCGCTCGCTCCGGGGGTCGGCACGAAGTAAAGAATGAAAAGAAAGAGAGCCTGGGCAAGGAAGGCCTCTATGAACCTGACTTCCAGACCTACGGACCATATCAGGCAGGGGAGAATGGAGAACATGGCAACCATCTGGAGGCAGGAGAACAGGAACCCGAGGACAAAGAGAGGCATGCCCGACGAGAAGAAGATGCGGAAGTTCCTGTTATAGGTGTCGATCTCCCGGTTGATCCGCCTTACGACCCTGAGGACCTTGACAGGCTTCAGAAAACCCCATCGCTTGAGCAGCAGTGTAATGCCGCCGGCCCACTTCTTGATGATCCGGGGCCTCAGAAGGCTTATCACTACTATTGACCATGAGACCAGAACAAAGACGAGGACGTAGGAGAAGACGCCCTGAAGCAATTTTCTCCCCTGAAGGAGTTCAGGCTGAAAAAAGAGAGCTACGGGAACAATAAAACCCAGCTGGAAGAGGGTCATAAGGGTACTGGTGAGGGTTATGGCTACTCCCTTGCCAATGGGGATACCGCTCTTGAACAGGAAGTAGACCTGGAAAGGACCTCCCCCGCTCTGCATGGGGGTTATGGCACAGCCGAAATAGCGTAGCCAGTTGAGCAGGACCGCCAGTTTACAGCTGATCCCCTCACCTGCCGCCTTGACCACAAAAAAAAGTTTGAGGGCATCAAAGGCCCAGGCAAGGATCACAAGTAACAGGACGCAGACCAGACGGACCTTGTGAGCATGAACTATCATCTCAAAGGTCGACCTGTCGAAGCTGGAGAGAAGCACTATGGCGCTCACGCCCATGGAAAGGGCCAAGAACGCCGCCAGACCCCTTCTAACCGACAAACTTACTCCTCCCGTGCAAGACCCTTCAAGCCATTTCCTCTCATGATGGACCGTTGACTGCCAGCCCTGTCTTCCATGCGAGAATGGCTACCTGGGTCCTGTCCTTGAGCTCGAGTTTCCTGAGAATATGGCTGATATGGTTCTTTACGGTCTTCTCCGACAGGACCATCTCACGCGCGATCTGCTGGTTGCTGAAACCCTGGGAAAGGAGACAGACCACCTCCCTCTCCCTGGCAGTTAGCTCCCTGAGCAGGATCACCCCTTCGTTGACCTTGCTCAGGACTTCGGGAAGTTCGGAGGATATCTCCTGATCGAAGTAGAGTTCGCCTTCGCCAACACTGTGAAGACCCCTTACCAGTTCATCGAACCCTGACGATAGACAGACGCAGCCGTGAATGCCCGCTTCGCAAAGTGCGGAGATGCGCTCGGGACTCCCGTCATAAGAGAGGGCAAGGAAGCGAACCCCTCTGCATGAGAGGGAGAGCTCCCTGACGAAATGGGGCCAATCCATCCTGCCTGAATCCAGATCGAAGACAACAACATCCGGACGGGCCTCCCTGGCCAGACGAAAGGCCTCCAGGCTGTCATCAGTGGCACCTGCAAGGGAGAGGCCCTCCTCCTGGTCGATCGCCCTTCCGATGGCTTCACGGACCAACCTTTGCGGAGCTACCAGAAGAACCCGTGTCTTTTCCAAAAAAACCACCTCCTGGGAGAAGCCTTGGCGGGATGGACCTTGCGCAGCACCACGACAGCCCCTTTTCCTTCCCAGGGGGGTGTAAAATGGCAGAATAAAAGATCAGGGAAGGCTGAGCCGGTCCTCTATTCGAGGGCATTATAACCTATCATCGGCTCATGTGCTTGCGGCAAATCCATCTCCAGCGGGAGGTGCTGAAGGTTAAGATGACCCCGTACCCGAATGTCTCCGGCCGGATCTTCTCAAAGATCGGGGAAGCCATTGGCCGTTTCGGAATGATCGCCCATGACGACAGGATAACCGTCGGGCTTTCGGGAGGCAAGGACAGCGTCCTGCTTCTTCTCGGACTTTCCGGCCTGAGGAAGAGAAGCCCCGTCAGGTTCTCTTTGCGGGCGTCCATGGTGGACATCACCAATGGAAAGTGCGACACAGGGCCGATAGAGGATCTCTGCGGATCCCTTGGAATTCCCTTCAACAGGATAACCTCTCCCGTTCTCGAGGTAATCAGGGAACGAGAGGAGAAGTCCCCCTGCAGCCTTTGCTCGAAGATGAGAGCCGGGGTTCTCTTCACCGAGGCTCTCGATAACGGATCCACAACGGTCGCCATGGGGCACAATCTGGATGACGCCGTAGAGACCGCTCTCCTCAACCTCTTCTATGCCGGAAGGTTCAGATCCTTTCATCCCAGATCGTGGAGAAGCAGGACCGGGCTCTGGCTTATCAGACCCCTGGTTTTCCTCTCCAGTTCAGAGATAGCGGACGAGGTCGAACGACTGGATATTGAACTGGTCCCGCCTTTATGTCCCTTTTCCAAAGACAGCAAGCGTGAACGGATCAAGGAACTTGTCAGGTCTCTTGAAATAGAGATACCCGATGTGCGGTCGCAGATACTCCATGCCCTGATGGAGCCTAATTCCGGGGATATATGGAGCTGATCTGGCTAAGGTTCAAGGAAAGTATTGTCGATCAGCCTCGCTTTCCCCACTCTCGCAGCGAGGGCAACGACGGCTCTTCCTTCCACCCTCTCCACTGGCAAGAGGGTCTCGGCGTCCCGTATCTCCGCGTAGTCAATGTTGACCAGAGGGTGTGCCTCCAGGACCCTTCTGACAGTTACCAGGATCTTCCGGCAATCCCTCTCCCCTGCCTCAAAGGCCGACCTGGCCTCAACCAGAGCCTTCGAAAGAGCCAGGGCATCCCTTCTTTCAGCCTCTCCAAGGTAGATATTCCGGCTGCTCATCGCAAGCCCGTCCTTTTCCCGGACAATGGGACAGCCCCTGATCTCCACGTCGACGTCCAGGTCCCTTGCCATCCGCCTGACCACCTGCAGCTGCTGGTAGTCCTTTTCACCGAAGTAGGCCCTGTCAGGGGATAGGATATTGAATAGCTTCAGCACCACCGTACAGACCCCGTCAAAGTGGCCGGGTCGGGCCGAACCGCAGAGAGAGCGGCTGATATCTCTCTCTGTTACAGTCACGGAACGGTCGGGGGAGTACATCTCATCAGGGTCTGGAGCAAAAACAAGGTCCACGCCCTCGGAGGAGAGCAGGTCGAGGTCCCTGTCCATGTCCCTTGGATAGGCTTCGAGATCCTCAGTGGGGCCGAACTGCAGGGGGTTCACGAAGATGGAGACCACGCAGGTATCGTTCTCTCTTCTCGCTCGTCTGACAAGGGAAAGATGACCTTCATGGAGAAAACCCATCGTCGGGACCAGACCAACACGGCTGTCTGAAGATCTCTTCCCTTCAAGGTACTTTCTGGCTTCGGAAACTTTTCTTGCAACATGTGGCATCATTGATGAACGATCCACCCTTCAAAGACAGGCCGAAATGCCCAGGATCGATGAGAAGTGCTCCCTGGCCTCGGCGGCATCGCTTTCAAAGCCGGATCTTCCCATAAGACCATAGGTGTACCTCTTGCCCTGTTCCACTCCGGGCTGATCGAAGGGGTCGGCATCCAGGGCAAGACCGGTGACGGCGGTGACGTATTCGAAAAAGAACACCATCGCCCCCAGGTGGAAGGCGTCCAATACCGGTATCTCCAGCCACAGAACAGGACGGCACTTCTTTACCAGCGCGGCAGCAGTTGAGAGGGCCTCCAGGTCAAGCATGGAGCCCAAACCCTTCCCTTCGAGGTAGGAGAGGTCATCCAGGCTCGACCATGAAGGAGCCGGCATGAGCAGGTCCCGCCTGGATGTGGGCACAATGAACAGGAAGAGCTTGTCGTCAGGTCCTTCGGCGAAAAGTTGCAGCTGTGAGTGCTGATCGGTCGCCCCAATAGCCTTCAGGGGGGTGCTTCCCCAACCGTTCTTGCCCAGGCTCTCCGCCCAGAGCTGGCAGAACCACTCCGAGAATGAATCCAGATTGCCGGAATAGGGCATGAAAGTGATAATATTCCTCCCTTTCCGGAAGTGGTGGATCGCCGAAGCGGCCATCACCATTGCAGGATCCCCGGAGATCCCCTTCTTTTTGGAAAGGCTTGACTTCATGGCCGAGGCTCCCAGGAGAAGGGAATTGATATCGACGCCCTGAGCACCGGCTGAGAGAAGTCCCACGGGTGAGAGCACAGAATACCTTCCTCCGACCGTGGAGGGGACCTGGAATGACCGACACCCCGTCTCTTCTGCAAAGGAACGAAGTGACCCCTTTTCCTTATCGGTCACGACAAGTACGTTCCCTCCGGGGCTTTTGACCCCCGATCCGGCCAGGGAGTCCAGGAAGACAAGAAAATTGGCCATTGTCTCGGCTGTTGATCCGGATTTGCTGGCAACGACATAAGCTGTCCTGGTCGGATCTATCATGTCCAGGATGGCCGACGTCCCTTCGGGATCGGCGTTGTCTGCTATGTAGAAGCGCGGACCCCCTCTCTCTTTCCTGGTCAGTTCGTTGTAGAAGGGGTGGCAAAGAGCCGACGATATCATCCTGTTACCCAGGGCAGATCCGCCTATCCCGATCTGGACGACGGAATCGAAACCCCTGAGCCATTCCACGGTCTCGAAGAGTCTTTCGGGGGGGCTGTCGGGGAGATCGAACCATCCAAAACCGACATCTTTGTTTCTGGCACCCTCAAGAAGTCGTTCAGATCCCCTATTCAGGATTCCTTCCATGGAAAGGAGAACCTCCTCCGTTCCATGACCCGGAAAACCTGCTCCAAAACCCAGACGGAGCATCTTCTCTTTCAACAACATCACCGCCCTGTGAATGATGAAGACCTTTCAGGATCTCGAGCTACTTCATTTTAACAGAACAAAAAGGCGGCCCCTTTTGGGGAGCCGCCTGCAGGTACAGTCAAACAGGAAATCCGGGTTTGTCACACCAGTTTGGCCAGTTCCTCGTCGATCCTGGCCTGGTCGAACCCTACGATGTAGACATCGCCTATCAAAGCCACGGGGACACCCATCTGTCCCGTCTTCTTGACCATTTCCATTGCTGCAGCCCGGTCGGCACTCACATCAATATTCTCGAAATCAACGTTCCTGGATTTGAGATAGTCCTTGAGCTTGACGCACCATGGACATGTCGGTGTCGAATAGACCTTAACGGTAGCCACTACCTACCACCCCCGATGATCATTTTGGGAGAATAAGCCTAAATACCCCCCTTAGGTATTTTACACTCCTGTCCCTGTATGTCAACCATTACTTTATCACCTCCTCCGGCAGGGCGGAAGAGAAACTCCTGCAAAACAGGGAAAAATGAAGATAAGGACCCCTATCCCCGGAAAGGGTCAAGCTAAAGGAAAGAATGGTAAACTTTTCACTAATAGAGGAAGCATTTCTGAAAGAAACATGATATAGTTATTGTAATCACTTTTTCAGATCAGGGGAGGGAAAGGAATGCTCCTGGGCGATATCATGAGGATCCTCGAAGCCGAACCACTCAGCCAGGAGATCAATTTTGACGTAGACCTTCTATCAGCCTTCGCCGCGGACCTCATGAGCGATGTCCTGGCCCTGGCAAGACCGGGGACCCTCATGATCACGGGGCTGACCAATATCCAGATCGTCAGGACCGCCAGCATGGTGGACATGCCGGCAGTTGTGTTCGTCCGGGGGAAAAAACCGCCCAGGGAGACCATAGAGCTCGCAGAAAAACTCGGCATCCCTTTCATCATGACGTCGAAGACCATGTTCGAGACCTGCGGAGTGCTCTACCAGGCGGGGATCAAACCTATCCGCTGCCTCGACAGGTGAAGTCTTTGAGCCGACAGGAACCCTTCGTGATCCAAAGGGAGGTCAAGCCCCTGGACTTCCTCTCCGCCGGTGAGACGGCGTCCGACTTCAAGGAGACCCTGAAATCCCTGGGGATAATCCCCGAGATCTGCAGGAAAGCCTCGATAGTGACCTATGAAGCAGAGATGAACGCCGTCATTCATGGAGGCGGAGGCGTAATAGCAATGGAGCTGTCAGGGGACCGGATCACCATAGTGGCAAAGGACGAAGGCCCCGGTATCGAGAATGTTAGCCTGGCGATGCAGGAGGGTTATTCCACTGCCCCCGATTTCATCAGGGAGATGGGTTTCGGTGCCGGAATGGGACTCCCCAACATCAAGAAATACTCCGATGAACTCGAAATAGAGACCGAGCCTGGAAAGGGTATGACCCTCAGGGCAGTAATATATCTCAGGGACTAAAGTGAGAGGGGGGAACGACCAGTGCCTCACGGCATAGAGATCTCGGGGGAGTCCTGCCGGGGATGTGTCAATTGCATCAAGGCCTGCCCTACCGAGGCCATGAGAGTGATCCATGGCCGGCTAAAGATCATCGCCGAACGATGCATTGCCTGTGGTGAATGCCTCAGGATATGCCGGCACAGGGCAATATCCCTGAAGGAATCCGAATGGGCTTCGATCGCCGATGACAGGTCGATGATACTGGTGACGGACCCCGCACTGTGCACCCAGTTCTCCTGGCCTCCGGATCCGGGTATCCTGGAGGATATCCTGAGGGACATAGGCTTCGATCCCATCTTCGAGGAGACAGCTCTGGCCTTCGACCTCGCGGCGCTGGCCCAGGCCCGCTCGATAGAAGAGGATGATCCCCGGGAACTGCCCATGATATCGACCTACTGCCCCTCTGTAGTGAGGCTTATCCAGATAAGGTTCCCGGAGCTGATCCCCAACCTTTCCCCCGTCGAATCGCCCCTTGAGACCAGTATCGACCTCTGGAGGACGCGCCACAACAGATACGACGTCCCTTCCGCCCTGGTGGCGCCGTGCCCGGCACGGATAGCCATGGTGAACAGGCCTGTAGGCCGGGAGGCCAGCTCCATCGACCACGTGGTCTCCACCGCAAGGGTCGCCAAGGAGATACTCTCCAGGAACTACGCCCCCTCCAGAGAACAGGACATCCCGAAAGCGAACTCCCGCTGGGTCAACTGGTGTGTTTCCGGAGGAGAGGCCATGCATGTCAGGCTGTTCGAAAATCGACCCCTCAAGACCCTGGCTGTTTCAGGAATGAGGAGCGTCGTCGGCATTCTGCAGGACATCGAGCTCCGCCGGCTCAAGGGGGTCGATTTCATTGAGGCAAGGGTTTGTGACATGGGGTGCATCGGGGGAATAGCCAACGCCGAGTCCTCCTTCCTCAGTCGGCTCAAGGTGGAGAACTTCGGTTTTGACAGAGAGACAGACAAGGAAAGGATGGAAGAACTGGAAGAGCTTTACAGGGCCGGCATCTGGAGACTGCAGCAGCAGGTCCGTCCCATAGAACAGATCCCCCTGGGAAAGGACGTGGCCAGGGCCATGGAGAAGCTCTCGGAACTCCAGTCAGTCTACGCCGAACTTCCCCATCTGGACTGCGGCACATGCGGACGGCCCACCTGCAGGGTAATGGCCGAGGACATAGTACGCGGCGAAGCCTCGCTCGACGATTGTATCTTCAGGCTTAGAGAAAAAATGGGCAACCTGTCACAGGAACTCCATGACCTTTCGAAGAGGCTTGTACACACCATGACCCCGGAGGAGACGGAATGAAGATCAGTGATATCCTTGAGAACCTGGAGAGGATTACCGTCCACGTGGCACCAAGGGAAGGAGTGGAGGTCACCAGGGGCTTTACAGGGGATCTTCTCAGTTTTGTGATGGGCTCGGCCCCCGAAGGCGCCCTGTGGGTGACCATACAGAACCACGTCAACGTTGCTGCTGTGGCACTGCTGAAAGAGATCCCGCTGGTTCTGCTTGCGTCTGGAAGGTCTCCTTCTCCGGAGTTGAAGGATCAGTGTCAGAGGGAAGGGATCGCCCTTGCGACGACAGGTCTGGATTCATTCCAGGCCTGCGGAAGGCTTCACGCCATGGGGGTAGGGAACTGACCAGGAACATGAACCTGTATCACGTCGACCTTCACATCCATACGGTCCTCTCTCCCTGTGCGGAACTGGACATGGGGGCACCGGAGATCATCGCCCGCTGCAGGGACGAAGGGATCGACATGATCGCAATAACGGACCATAACTCGGCCCGGAATACAGAAGCGCTGTCAAGGGCTTCTGCGGGTTCGGGTGTCGCGATTATTAATGGACTGGAGGTACAGTCCTCGGAGGACATTCATATTATCTGCCTTATGCCCGACGGTGAAACAGCGGGAGTCTTCGAGGAGTGGATCGTGGAACGGCTGCCCTGCATAAGGAACATCCCCGACAAATTCGGGACACAGCTCGTCATAGACGAGAACAACATCATTACCGGAGAGTCCGGCATTCTTCTGGTGCAGGGCATTGATGCCACCGCCGACGAGATCGTTGACAGGGCAAGAGCCTTCGGAGGAATAAGCATACTGGCCCACATTGACCGCCCGGTCTACTCCTACGTGGCGGTCCTGGGGATGATCCCTAAGGATCTTGAGGTTGATGCAGTAGAGCTCTCGGCGAACCTGTCCGAGAAGGAAGCCCTCCAATGGCTCAATGAGACCGGGGGGAGGCCAGTGATAAGGTCCTCCGACGCCCACCGCATCCCGGACATCAGCATTGAAAGGACGACGCCGGTGTTGCTCAAAAAACCGTCCTTCGACGAGTTGGGTCTTGCTCTCAAGGGCATCCACGGGAGGAGGGTCCTCTGGCCCTGGGGGCAGGATCAAACCTGACATCTTCCATACATACACAATGGACGAAGGGAGAACGTGCCCATGGGCCTTTAGGATTTTGTTCCATTCTGTTCAGTAAAGTTTGCAATAAACCCAGAAAGTGATATTATTCACCTGCCTTTCAGGAACAGCAAGACACGAAAAATCTATTCAGGTGGTGGTCTTTGTGACGGTCCAGACAACAGATGTTGAAGGAAAGGTCAAGGCGATAATCGAACCCTGGAAAGGCAAAAAGGGAGGCCTGATCCCGATCCTCCAGGGTGTCCAGCACGAGTTCGGGTTTCTCCAGGAGGATGCCATGGAGATTATCTCCAGGGAGCTCAGGATACCGACAGCCGAGGTCTATGGCGTCGCTACCTTTTACGCCCAGTTCCATCTCAAGCCCAGGGGGAGACACATTATCAGGATATGCCGGGGTACGGCCTGCCACGTAAGAGGAAGCCTGAAGATCCTCGAGAGGGTCAAGGAGATACTCAAGATCGAAGAGAACGGGACCACCGAAGATCTTCGCTTCACCCTCGAACCTGTCGCGTGTCTAGGCGCATGTGGCCTGGCTCCCGTTGTAATGATAAATGACGTGACCTACGGAAGGCTTACCCCCGACGGGATCAAGCCTATCCTCGACAAGCACGAATAGACACCCGACCATGCTTCAGGACCTCTCCCAGTACATTCTCGATATTGCAGAGAATTCCCTGAAGGCCCGTGCATCAAGCGTAGAGATCGAGGTCAACGAGGATACCAGGGAGAACGTTCTTAGACTCAGGGTTAGCGACAACGGGGTGGGGCTGGACAGCGAACAGCTCTCCATGGTTGAGAATCCCTTCTTTACCACCCGTACCGAAAGAAGAGTCGGGTTAGGAATACCCTTCCTCAGACAGGCTGCAGATACCTGCGACGGAAGTTTCGGGATACGTTCAGCAAAGGGGAGGGGCACCGTCATCGAAGCCAGTTTCAGAAGAGATTGCATCGATTGTCCTCCTCTCGGGGATATTCCGGCTACGATCATGACCCTCATGGTCGGGTGGCCCGAGAGGTCATTTTTGTTCCGCTTCAGGTTCAACGATGACATCTTCGAAACAGGCACAGAAGAGCTTTTGCAGATCCTGGAAGACAGGGAATTATTGGCTTCTGCGGAAGTCGCACTATGGATCTCCCGCTACATGGAACAGGGTATCTACAATCTCCGAACAGGGGGGAATGAAGGTTTTGAAGAAGATTACCAGCCTTGAGGATCTGAGAAGGATCAAGGAACAGTCGAAGGACCTTACTTCGGCCCGTTCCGGCGGCAAGACAAGGATCATAGTTGGAATGGGAACGTGTGGCATAGCGGCAGGCGCAAGGGAGGTCATGACGGTCATCCTTCAGGAGCTGGACAGGAGAGGGCTCAAGGATGTGGCTGTAGAGACCACCGGTTGCATAGGCATGTGCCAGAAGGAACCGCTGGTGGACGTTATCCGTCCGGGCGAGCTCCGCACCACCTATGGCGACGTCGGACCCGCCGATGTTCCCAGGATCATAGTCGAACACATTGTCAACGGCAACATTGTCGAGGACAAGGTTGTCGGACAGACTGATTAGGGGGCTCTGAAGATGGCTTTGTATCGCGCCCACGTTCTGGTTTGTAAGGGTACAGGTTGCACGGCAAGCGGCTCAGGCTCCGTTTACGACGCCTTGAAGGAGGAACTGGAGCGTCGTGGACTGGACAAGGAGGTCATGCTGGTCGAGACAGGGTGTCACGGGATGTGCGAAATGGGACCCATCGTCGTTGTCTACCCTGAGGGCTCCTTCTACTGCCGGGTGACCCCGGAGGATGTTCCGGAGCTTGTCGAGGAGCATCTTTACAAGGGCAGGGTCCTTCAGAGGCTTCTTTACACAACCCCTGACGAAGAGAAACACAGGATCCCCCACTACAGAGATATTCCTTTCTACGGAAAGCAGCGGAGGATAGTTCTTCGAAATTGCGGTTACATAAACCCAGACAACATTGAGGAGTATATCGCCAGGGACGGATACCAGGCACTGGCCAGGGCCCTTCTCGAGTTTTCCCCGGAGGAGACCCTGGACATCGTCAAGAGATCCGGTCTGAGGGGGCGCGGGGGAGCCGGATTCCCCACGGGCAAGAAGTGGGAGTTCGCCAGGATGGCCCCGGGGGACAAAAAGTATATCGTATGCAACGCCGACGAGGGCGACCCTGGTGCTTTCATGGACCGTTCGGTCCTTGAGGGTGATCCTCACAGCGTGGTCGAAGGGATGCTTATCGGAGCCTATGTCATTGGTTCCGACGAAGGTTACATATACTGCAGGGCAGAATACCCACTGGCCATCAAGCGCCTGGTGACCGCCATCCAGCAAGCCGAGGAGATGGGCCTCATAGGTGACAACATCATGGGGACGGACTTCTCCTTCCATCTCCACATCAAGGAGGGCGCAGGCGCATTCGTCTGCGGGGAGGAGACAGCTCTCATGGCCTCCATCGAGGGCAAGCGCGGCATGCCCAACCCGCGTCCCCCATTCCCGGCCAACTCGGGACTTTGGGGGAAGCCGACCAATATTAACAACGTGGAAACATGGGCCAACATACCGCAGATAATCCTGAACGGCGCCGAATGGTTCAGCAGCGTCGGGACGGAGACATCGAAGGGGACCAAGATATTCGCTCTCACCGGCAAGGTCAACAACACCGGCCTCGTCGAGGCACCCATGGGGATGTCTCTCAGAGAGGTCATCTTTGATATCGGCGGCGGCATACCGAACGGAAAGAAGTTCAAGGCAGTACAGCTTGGCGGTCCTTCCGGAGGGTGCCTGCCGGAATCGATGCTCGACACGCCTGTCGATTATGAATCGATCAATGCTACCGGCGCCATTATGGGGTCGGGAGGAATGGTCGTAACCGACGAAGACACCTGTATCGTGGACTTCGCCAAGTTCTTCCTGACCTTCGTCCAGAACGAATCCTGCGGCAAGTGCCCCTTCTGCAGGATCGGGACCAGGAGGATGCTGGAGATCCTGGAACGCATCTGCGAAGGCAAGGGGAAGATGGAAGACCTTGACCTTCTGGAGGATCTTGCTCAGAAAGTCAAGGACGGCTCCCTCTGTGCCCTGGGGGGGACGGCGCCCAACCCGGTGCTGACCACTCTCAAGTACTTCCGTGATGAGTACGTCGCCCACATCGTCGACAAGAAATGCCCGGCCAAGGTCTGTCCTGCCCTGATACAGTACACCATCGACCCGGCCAAGTGCATCGGGTGCACCAAGTGCGCACGCCAGTGCCCTGTCAACGCGATCAGCGGCGAGATCAAGAAGCCTCATCTCATTGACCAGGACACCTGCATCAAGTGCGGACAGTGCATGGCGGTATGCCCGGTCAAGGCAATAAGCGTTGAATAAGGAGGATCTTTGAACGATGGATCGAGACGTAAAAGTTATCCTTAACGGGAAAGAGGTCTTCGGCTATCGAGGCCAGAAGATCCTGGAGCTATGCGCTGAGAACGGCATAGAGATACCCACGCTCTGTTACGACCCGCACCTGACCCTTCACGGGGGTTGTTCCCTTTGCCTGGTCGAGGTGAAGGGAGCGAGGAACCTGGTCAGGGCATGCGCCATGCCTATTAACAACGGCATGGAGATCCAGACCATGACCGACCGGGTCTACGGAGCCAGACAGCTTGCCCTGCAACTTCTACTCTCAGACCACGTGGGCGACTGTCGCCCCCCGTGCCAGCTTGCCTGCCCTGCCAGAGGGGATGTCAAGGGCTACGTCAACTACGCAGCTGAAGGCGAGTACCGCGCATCTCTCGAAGCGCTCCACGATAACATCACCCTCCCGGCCTCTATCGGCCGAATCTGCCCTGCGCCTTGCGAGGAGAAGTGCCGCAGGAACTTCGTCGACGAAGAACCCGTCTCTATTCGTGAGATCAAGAGGTTCATCGGGGACTGGGGCATCGCCTCCGGCGACCTGGGAAACATCCCCGAGATCAAGGAGAACGGCAAGAAGGTGGCCATAGTCGGGGGGGGGCCTGCTGGCGTATCTGCCGCCTATTACCTGAGAAGAATGGGCTACGCTGTAACCCTTTTCGACAAGGAACCGGCCCTGGGTGGAATGATGAGGTACGGAATACCCGACTACCGGCTCCCACAACCTATCCTGCAGAAGGAGATCGACTGGATCCTCGCCCACGGCATCGAGACCAGACTTGACACTGCCCTCGGCAGGGACGTGACCCTGGATGAGTTAAGGAAGAGCTACGATTCAGTCCTGCTTGCCATGGGATGCTGGAAGTCAATGCCCATGAGAGTCCCCGGAGAGGACCTCAAGGGGGTCCTGGGCGGTATTAACTTCCTTTACGAGGTCAACAACGGACGCAAGGTCGATCTTGGGAGCAAGGTGGCTGTCATCGGCGGCGGGAACACCGCCATGGACGCAGCCAGGTGCGCCCTCCGCTACGGCGCCGGAAAGGTTTACGTGGTCTACCGCAGGACCCGCGAGGAGATGCCCGCGGAGAAAATGGAGATCGACGAAGCGATGGAAGAGGGAGTGGAGTTCATCTTCCTTGCTGCCCCGGTGGCGGTGGAAGGTAACGGTAAGGTCGAAAGGATAGTCTGCGAGAAGATGGAACTCGGCGAACCCGATGCTTCAGGCCGCAGAAGACCTGTCCCCACCGGTGAGCAGTTCACCCTCGAAGTGGACACGGTGATTGCAGCCATTGGACAGGGAGCCGACCTTACCCCTCTCCCCGGTGAGATGCATGACGGCAGGAAGGTCAGCTCCGACAAGCACTTTGCGACACCAATGGAGGGGGTCTTTGTCTGCGGCGACCTCAACACCGGCCCCGATATCGCCGTTGCCGCAATAGGCGAAGGCCACTGGGCCGCCGAATCGATCAACCACTTCATCCAGGAAGGCGTACCACACAGACCCTTCGAATGCGACGTCGTACGGGACGATCTCGGGCCAGAGGACTTCCTCGACGAGGAGAAACAGCCACAGGAGCACCCCGTCCACTGTCCGGGAGATGTTCGCCTGTCAAGGCCCTTCGAAGAGTACAACCTGGGGCTTTCCGAGGAGCAGGTGCTCAGGGATGGAAGCCGCTGCATGAAGTGCGGCTGCGCAGATGTCCACGAATGCAAGCTGAGGAAGTTCGGGACAGATTACGAGGCAGATCCGGAGACCTTCCCGAAGGGTGAGTACTCTAGACCCCAGAGGACGGTCGAAGCCAACAAGTATTACCTCAGGAATATGGACAAGTGCATCTCCTGCGGGGTCTGCGTAAGGGCATGCAGCCAGCAGGCCATCTACAGCGCCATCGATTTCCAGCACAGGGGGATGAAGACCCTGATCGCGCCGGCCCTGGACCGGGGGATAGAGGATTCGACCTGCGTCTTCTGCGGCCAGTGCGTACAGCTCTGCCCCACAGGAGCGCTGACGGAGAACTCTGTCCACGGCATAAGCCGACCGTCAAGATCAAGGGTCGTCAAGACCATCTGCTCCTACTGCGGGGTCGGCTGCGAGCTGAACATCCATGTTGACGAGCTCACCGGAAAGATATGGAACGTTACCACCGACTACGACAGCGCCACCTCTATGAACAACGGGAGATGCTGCGTGAAGGGCCGGTTCGCCTGGAGTTTCGTCCACAGCGAAGACAGGCTCAGAAAACCCCTGATAAAGGAGAAGGGCGTCTTCCGGGAAGCATCCTGGGACGAGGCTCTGGGTCTGGTGGCGAAGAAGTTCACCGGGTTCAGGGATTCCAGCGGCCCCGATTCGTTGGCGTTCTTCACCTCTGCGCGCTGTACCAACGAGGAGAACTACCTGCTCCAGCGCTTCGCAAGGGAGGTGATGGGCACTAACAACGTCGACCACTGTGCCCATCTCTGACACAGTCCCACAGTTGCGGGTCTCGGCGAGACCCTCGGAAGCGGAGCAATGACCAACGATTACGAGTCCATCAGGCACGCCGATGTCGCCCTGGTGATAGGATCCAACACGACGGAGAACCACCCCGTGATAGGGTCCTGGCTCAAGGAACAGCAAAAGAACGGCAAGACCAGCCTGATCGTATGCGACCCGAGAAGGATAGAGCTCGACGACTTTGCCGACATCAAGGTGAGGCATCGTTCAGGGAGCGACGTGGCCCTTCTCAACGGGCTGATGAACATTATCATCAGCGAAGGTCTCTATGAAAGTGAGTTCGTCGAGAAGAACGTCGAGAAGTTCGATGAACTCAAGAACCTCGTTGCCGAGTACACTCCCGGCAAGGTAAGCGCCATCACCGGCGTTCCCGAACAGACCCTGAAAGAAGCTGCAAGGACCTATGCCAAGGGACCGAACTCGGCGATCTTCTACACCATGGGGATCACCCAGCACAAGTACGGAACGAACAATGTCAAGACCGTGGCCAACCTTGCCCTGCTCTGCGGAATGCTCGGAAGACCCGGAACCGGCGTCAACCCGCTGAGGGGACAGAACAATGTCCAGGGCGCCTGTGACATGGGCTGTCTGCCCGCGCTGCTCCCCGGCTATCTCAACATAGCCAAGAGCACCGAACAGGCCGTCGAGAAGGTTAAAAAGCTCTGGAACGCCAAGCTGCCAACGGCGCCTGGCAGATCCATAGTCAAGATCATAGAGGGAGCCGCCAGCGGCGAGATCAAGGGACTCTTCATAATGGGAGAGAACCCCATGGTCAGCGACCCGGACACGAATCACGTCAGGCATGCCCTTGAGAACACCGAGTTCCTCGTGGTCCAGGACATTTTCCTGACCGAGACGGCCCAGCTGGCGGACGTGGTATTCCCCGCGACCTGCTGGGCCGAAAAGGACGGGACCTTCACCAACACCTGCAGGGCCGTCCAGAGGATCCGCAAGGCCGTAAACGCACCCGGAGAGGCCCGGCCGGACTGGGAGATCATCCTGGACCTGGCAAAGGCCTGCGGGGCGAAGTGGAACTACAGCTCACCTGCAGATGTAATGGAGGAGATCAGTCGGTTCGTACCCCAGTACGGGGGCGTTTCCTACGACAGGCTGGACCAGGGTCCGTTAATGTGGCCCTGCCCGGACAAGGACCATCCCGGGACACCAAACCTTTACACCACCGGCTTCCCCCGGGGCAAGGCCACCTTTGTACCATGCGAGTGGAATGAACCCCACGAGTGGCCCGACGCCGAGTACCCCTTCCTGGCCACCACTGGAAGGTCGCTCTACCACTACCACACTGGCACCATGACGAGAAGGACCCCATCCGCGGAGTTCATCAAGTCGCTGTACATTGAGGTCAACCCTGAGGACGCGGCGGCAATGGGGTTGGGCGAGGGAGACGATGTGAAGGTCACATCGAGGCGTGGCAGCGTAGTAGGCGAAGCAAGGATCACAGACAGGGTCCCGCCGAAGATGGTTTTCGTGCCGTTCCACTTCGGAGAGCAGCCCGCTAATGCCCTTACGGCCTCGGTCTGGGACATTTCCACAGAGACCCCGGCGTACAAGATCAACGCCGTGAAGGTCGAGAAAGCCTAGAAGGGATCTGCATCTACAATGAAACGGGGCCCGGGATCATCCCGGGCCCCGTTTTTTTGGACTGGGTCTTCCCAAGGCATTGCAGACTAATCTTCGTCCTCCTGGACCTCTGCCTCCGCAATGATCTTCTTGGCTATGTCGTGGGGAACTTCCTCGTAGTGGGAGAACTCCATGGTAAAGTTTCCGCGCCCTGAGGTCATTGATCTCAGGATTATGGCGTACCGGAACATCTCGGCAAGAGGGACCTGGGCCTTTACGACCTGGAGCCTTCCCCTGCTGTCTATCCCCATGATCTTGCCCCTTCGGCCGTTAAAGTCTCCCATGACGTCCCCCAGGTAATCCTCGGGAACGACCACCTCAACGTTCATTATCGGCTCCAGCAGTACAGGAGAAGCTTCGACCATTCCCTTCTTGAAGGCCATGGAAGCGGCTATCTTGAAGGCCATCTCCGACGAGTCCACATCGTGGTAGGAACCGAAGAAGAGACTGGCCTTGAAGTCCACCGATGGGTAGCCTGCAAGGACCCCCTTCTGCAGGGCCTCTCGAAGCCCCTTCTCCACGGCAGGGATGTAGGACTTGGGCACTGCCCCGCCGACGATCTTGTCCTCGAACAGGAAGCCATCACCCCGGGAGAGTGGAACGAACTCAATGTGGACATCGCCATACTGTCCCCTTCCCCCGGTCTGTTTTTTGTACTTTCCCTGGGCCTTGGAGGGTTTCTTTATGGTCTCCCTGTAGGGAACCTTCGGAGTCTCCGTGTCCAGTTCGACCCCGTACCGTTCCTTGATCTTTGAGAGCATGACGTCTATGTGCAGGTCACCCATGCCTGAAAGGACACTGTCGTTGGTCTCCGGATTCTTTTCGAAGTGAAGGGTCTGGTCCTCCTCGAGCATCTTGTTCAGGGCGTTAGCGAGCTTGTCCTCGTCGGCCCGGCTCCTGGGTCTGACCGCCACGCTGAACACGGGTTTGGCGAACTGGATCTCGGGGTAGATGAAGTCCATGCCCTTGACCCCCAGAGTGTCGCCCACAACGGTGCTGTGCAGCTTCGGTATGGCCACAATGTCCCCAACAACCACATCCCTGGTATCCACCGATTCCTTGCCCCTCATCACCTTGAAGGCGCTGACCCGCTCGTCCTCACCCCTTGATAAGTTGTAGAGGGGGTTCTCGCTGGAGGCCGAACCGGAGAATACCCTGATGAAGGACAGCTTCCCTACGTAGGGATCGACCATGATCTTGAAACAGAAGGCTGAGAACTTTCCGGCGGGATCCGGTTCTACCATTACTTCCGAGTCACCCTTGAGGGCTTTCCTGGGAGGCATATCCAGCGGGCCGGGAAGCACTTCTGCAATGGCGTCGAGGAGCTGGCAGACGCCCACGTTGGAAGTACTGGCCCCTGGGAGGACCGGGAAGAGCGACCTGGAAAGAACCGACTTTCTCAGGGCCGGGACAAGCTCCTCCATGGAGAGCTGTTCGCCTTCAAGATATCTCATCATCAGTTCGTCGTCGGCCTCGACTATCCTCTCGACCAGGACCTCCCTTGCAGAGGTGACGTAGTCGGCCAGGTCGGAGGGAACGTCAGTCTCGTTGAACTCACTGCTTCCGTCGCCTTTGTACATGTACGCCTTCTGTCTCAGAACATCCACGACGCCTTTGAAGGCCGCCTCCTTGCCTACTGGAAGAAACAATGGCACAGCCTTGTCGGAGAGATAGTCCTGGATCTCACTGAGGGTCCTCTCGAAATCGGCGTTCTCTCTCTCCATCTTGCTGATGTAGAAGGCCATGGGGATCTGCATGTCCTCACCGAACTCCCAGGCCTTCTCGGTCTGTACCTCCACGCCGTGGACACCGCTGATCACAACCAGGGCAGAATCGACCACCCTCATTGACGACCTCAGTTCGCCAATAAAGTCAGCGTAGCCGGGGCAATCAATGATGTAGACATTCCTGCCGGCATGCTCTATCGAAACCAGCGACGAGTTGATCGATATCTGTCTCTTCTGCTCTTCGTTTCCGAAGTCGCTTACGGTGTTGCCATCCTCCACCTTCCCCATCCTGGTGGTAAGACCCGTATTGAAGGCTATGGCTTCGGCCAGGGCGGTCTTGCCGGAACCACCATGGCCTACAAGGGCCACAGTCCTTATGTTCTCAGGATCGCGAGTTGCCATCTACTGATACCTCCCTCGAGTGATTAATACTTTTATTCCAGCCATTCTCTTTACGCTGCATGAAACAAAACAGCCTTCGAGATCAACGCACGCAGGAATAATCTTAAGTGGCAGGGAGTGGGCCGTCAATGAGCACGACAATGGCCGGTCTCATTCATCCAGGCCCCTCATCTGTCTCAGCGCTTCATCAATTACAGCGGACACATCCCCTACAGGGGCCTGACCCCGTATCTCCCTCATCACCAGTCCCTGGAGGTACTTTCTCTTCTTGCCTGAGGGATCGGCACCGGAAAGCACCAGACCTGTTTCTTCCCTGTTGGCATCAAGGACCCTCCTGACAGCTTTCGCAAGAAGATCCCCTGTTACCCCGCCGGGGACCACTCCTGTTTCCTTCATCGCATCCTGGATCCCAAGACCCTTGCGATACATAACCTCAAGGACATCCCGGGCGGCCGTATTTGACAAAGATCCCTTGACGACCTCACCCAGGAGCTCTCCCAGAACCCGGGGTGTGAAGGGAAGATCCCCTGCGTCCAAACCTGTTTCGTTAAGGATCCTCAGTATTTCGGTCTTTATCCAGTTGGCAGCTATATCCCTCCCGGCTCCGGAGGCAACGGTGCTCTCAAGGAACTCGGCAAGGTCAAGACGTTCTGAGAGGACCGCTGCGTCCTCGGGGCTCAAACCCCACTCCGTCTCGAAACGCTCTCTCTTGACCCAGGGGAGCTCCGGGAGGCTCTCCCCCATCGCACGGACAAGGGCATCATTGACAATCAAAGGTGGAAGATCGGGCTCCGGAAAGTAGCGATAGTCGTGAGCCTCTTCCTTCCCCCTGGAGGACCTGGTGACCCCAGCCGAGTCATCCCAGTGTCGGGTCTCCTGGACCACCGTGCCTCCGGAAAGCATGATACCCCTCTGTCGGGTTATCTCGAAATCCAGGGCTCTCTCCATGGCCCTGACGGAGTTGACGTTCTTGATCTCCACCCTTCCGCCCCACCTCCCATCTGAACATTTCTGGGAGATGTTGGCGTCCACCCTGAGAGAGCCTGATTCCATGTCCCCATCGGAGACTCCCAGGTACCTCACGAGCCTGCGGAGCGTCAGCACGTACTCCCTGGCCTCCTCGGGAGAGCGCATATCCGGCTCGGAGACGATCTCCGCCAGGGGGATCCCTGCACGATTGTAATCCACGTTGGAGAAGGACCTTCCGGAAAGCCTGCCGTCGGCGGTCCCGTGGACAAGTTTGCCCGCGTCCTCCTCGAGGTGGAGCCTCGTGATACCGATGAACTTTTTCTCCCCCCCGACAAAGACAGGCATCGAACCTCCGGTTGCGACAGGAAGGTCGTACTGACTTATCTGAAATGCCTTGGGGAGGTCTGGGTAGAAGTAGTTCTTCCTGTGAAACCTGGAGGTCCTCGAAATGGAACACCCCAGGGCAAGGGCAGTCTTGACACCCAGTTCGACGGATCTGCCGTTTAAAGAGGGAAGGGTTCCGGGAAGACCGAGGCAGACGGGGCAGACAAGGGTGTTGGGTTCAGACCCGATATAGTCTGTCGGGCATGAACAGAAGAGCTTCGTCGCCGTGGCGAGCTGCACATGGACCTCCAGTCCTATGACGGTCTCAAAGGACGGTGTCATCACAGGGCACCTCCTTCCGCGATCGGGGGACATCCGAACCGTTCTTCGATCACGGAAGCGCACTCTACAAGTCTGCGGTCCTGCCATCGGGGAGCCACAAGCTGTACGCTGGTCGGCAGGCCAGAAGGTTCGAGTCCGGTGAAGACTGTCATCCCTGGAAGCCCCGCGAGATTGACCGGTAAGGTGAAGACATCGCTCATGTACATACTTATGGGGTCGTCAAGTAGCTCCCCTTTCCTGAAGGGAAGGGACGGAACGGCAGGCATTAGGATCACATCGACGGACCTGAAGGCCCGGTCAAACTCTTGACATATCATCTTCCTTGCCTTCAGGGCTGTGAGATAGTAGGCATCATAGTAACCCGAACTCAGCACAAAGGTTCCGGTCAGTATCCTTCTTTTGACCTCCTCGCCGAACCCGTAACTTCTGGTCCGGGTGAACTGCGAGACCAGGTCCGGAGCTTCCTCCCTGAAACCGTATCTCACGCCGTCAAACCTTGCAAGATTTGAACTCGCCTCGGCGGGAGCGATGATGTAGTAGCATGGCAGTCCGAAGGAAGCCGACTCATTGAGGGAGACCTCGACCATGGTGCAACCCGAGGATACCAACACCGAAGCGGCCTCCTCTATTGATCTTTTAAGGGAGGGGTCGAGGGGGCCATCGAGGAACTCCCGGACGATCCCTATCCGCATCCCCTTCACTGCAGGGTTGGAAGCACCGTCACGGAAACTGGGGCGTTCTCTCCGGCTGCAGGTAGAGTCCCTAAAGTCCTGGGGCGATATTACATCCATGGCAAGGGCGATATCACCTACGCTTCTTCCGAAGGGGCCTATCTGGTCGAGGGAGGAGGCAAAGGCCACAAGCCCCCACCGGCTTACCATCCCGTAGGTGGGCTTGAGGCCGTGGACTCCGCAGAAGGCAGCCGGCTGCCTGATGGAGCCGCCAGTGTCACTACCCAGGGCAATGGGCACGTAGCCGGCAGCCACGGAAGCGGCGCTTCCTCCGGAGCTTCCCCCTGGAACCCTGGAGATGTCCCTGGGGTTCGACGCAGGGCCGAAACAGGAGTGCTCCGTGGAACTGCCCATGGCGAATTCGTCCATGTTCGATTTGCCCACAATCACTGCCCCGGCCCTCTCGAAAAGTTCGACTACGGCGGCATCATAGGGAGGTTCCCAGTCATCCAGTATCCTGCTGCCGCAGGTTGTCCTGACACCCCGGGTGCACATGTTGTCTTTCACGACGACAGGAACACCGGCAAGAGGTCCTGGATCGCACCCCGAGGAGACCTGGCCATCAACATGGGCGGCCCTCTCAAGGGCATACTCCTCGATCACGGTTATCAGAGCATTCAGCCGGGGTTCAAGACTGCGGATCCTGCGCAGTGAGGCAGACACCACTTCTACTGCGGAGACCTCACCACTGGTCACGGCCGAGGCGATACTGGAAGCATCCATCTGTTCATGCTTCATCGGGGCCCTCCTCGCTACCTATCGCCGGTACCCGGAAGAACCTTCCCTCTCTTAGCGGTGCGGAATCGAGGGCCTCATCCCCGATATCCCAACGGACCGGTCCATCTCCCCTGAGGGGGCATGGTTCATCTTCAAGGGTTGAGAAGGGATCCACTCCGGTAGTGTCGCACTTCTCAAGGATCCTGAAGTGCCCGATGATGTCCTGGAAGAATCTGACCATAGTCTCCACATTATCTGGTACCATCTCTATTCTTGAGAGGGTTGCGGCTCGTTCCACGATCTTCCTGTCGATCTCCATGCTATCTCTCAACCTCCGGTCTTTCTCCCCCGGTAGCCCTTTCGATCAGGTCGAGGAAGGTCTTCTCATCGATAACCCTGATCCCCAGAGTGACGGCCTTCGCCAGTTTGCTCCCGGGGGCGGAACCGCTGACCACGAAAGAGGTCTTCCGGCTGACCGAGGATGGCGTCGATCCTCCAAGCTCCTTGACCCTGTTCTCAGCTTCGGAACGGGTCATCCCTTCCAGTTCCCCGGTAAAGACAAAACTCAGCCCCTTAAGGGGACCCACACCACCTCTCTGTGGACTCCCAGAGGAGGATACGTTCAGCCCCGCTGCCTTAAGCCTTGCAATGGTTTCCCGGTTCCGGGGGTCCCTGAAGAAAGCAGCAACCGAAGAGGCTATCCTCGGCCCGACACCCTCGATAGAAGCGAGGCTGTCTTCGTCGCAGGACCCGAGGTCCTCCAGGCTGCCAAAAGCCTCTGCCAAAATCTCGGCCACCCTGGACCCGACGTACCTGATCCCCAGAGCTGCTATCAGAGCCGACAGGGGTCTTTCCTTTGAAGAGCTGATGGAGTCCAGGACGGAAGATGCAGCCTTCTCACCAAGAACCCTGGATGACTTTTCCCCCGTGAGGAGTATCGGGGCCAGGTCACCCATCGAAAGAGAATAGATGTCAGCTATATCACTAACGACCCCTTCTTCCACAAGCTTCTCCAGGAGTTTCTCCCCAAGCCCTCCGATGTCCATCCCCGACCTGGAGGCAAAGTGCCTGAGACCCTCCAGGATCTGGGCCGGGCAGGACCTGTTGACGCATCTGAGGGCCACCTCCCCCGGAAGCGAGATAGCGTCTGATCCGCAGGCAGGGCAACGGGATGGCATCCTGAACGGAACAGAGCTTTCTTTCCGGGAAGCCAGGTCGGGTCTTAGCACTTCGGGTATTATCTCTCCAGCCTTGCGCACCCAGACCATGTCTCCCTCACGGATATCCTTCCTGGCCACCTCGTCGGCGTTGTGAAGGCTGGCCCTTTGAACTACCGTCCCTGAAAGGGCGACGGGCTCAAGGATGGCAATGGGTGTCAGTGTCCCGGTCCTTCCCACGGACACCTCTATCCTTACCAGCCTGGTCAGCTTTTCCTCGGGGGGATACTTGTACGCGACGGCCCACCTGGGGACCTTGGCGGTGGTCCCGAGACCGGACCACGCCCCCAGGTCGTCGACCTTTATCACCACTCCGTCTGTAACGTAGGGAAGCGAGAACCTTTCGTTCCTCCAACGTTCGATGTAGGAAAAAGCCTCCTCGGCCCCCCGGCAGAGGCACTCCGTCCCCTGGACCGGGAAACCCATCTTCCGAAGCCAGGAAAGGCTTCTGAACTGGCTGGAAAGGCCGTGATCGCCGGGGGAGACCACCTGGTAGACGAAGAGGCTGAGCCTCCTTGAAGCAGTCACAGAGGGATCCAGCTGTCTGAGACTTCCTGCGGCGGCGTTGCGTGGATTTGCGAAGAGGGGCAGCCCCTGCTCCTCTCTTGAGGCGTTCAGGGCCATGAAGTCCTCGCTCTTGATAAGAACCTCCCCTCTGACCTCCAGTCTTCCCGGGACCTTCCCAGCCAGATCGCGAGGGAGATCGGAGATGGTAAGCAGATTCCTCGTGACGACCTCTCCGGTCCGGCCATCACCCCTGGTGGCACCGAGGATGAACTTCCCTTCGTTGTAATGGAGCGAAACGGCAAGCCCGTCGATCTTGAGCTCGCAGCACAGGGAGGGATAGGCTGCCCCTTTTGAAACCTTCCTCAGGAAGTCCTCCACATCTTCCCTGCTGAAAGCATTTTCCAGGCTGAGCATGGGAGAGTCGTGGACAACCTTTACGAACTCGTTCCTGGGCGCTCCTCCAACCGTCGCTGTCGGAGAGTCCGGTGGAGGCTGCTCACCGGTTAAAGCCTCCAGCTCCTTCAGCTCACGGAGCAGAAGATCATAACGGTCATCGGGGATCTCTGGAGAGTCAAGGACGTAGTAGAGGTAGTTGTGACGTTTTATCTCCTCTCTGAGACGGCCGATCCTTTCCCTTATTTCCTGATCTCCCAAGGCTTCTCCCCCCGTCCCCGTTCCCCTACACCTTCGGGCGCATGGTCGGGAAGAGGATTACGTCCCTGATGGACCGGGAATCGGTGAGGAACATGGCAAGACGGTCAATACCTATACCGAGACCCCCTGTGGGTGGAAGACCGTACTCAAGGGCGTTGATATAGTCCTCGTCGAAGACGTGGGCCTCGTCGTCGCCGGCCTCCTTTTTCTTCAACTGGTCCATGAAGCGCTCCCTCTGGTCAAGGGGATCGTTCAACTCACTGAAGGCATTGGCCACCTCAGAGCCATAGATATAGAGCTCGAAACGGTTCGTGAAATCCGGATCCTCGGGGTTTTTCTTGGCCAGGGGAGAGATCTCCGTAGGGAGCCCTAGCACAAAGGTAGGCTGGATAAGGGAATCCTCCACGAACTCATCGAAGAGTTTCGTCAGGACCAGGAAGCGGCTCTCGTAACCCTCCATGTCCACTCCCTTCTCTTTGGCAAAGGCACGGGCCTTCTCATCGTCCTCCTTCCCGTACTGGTAGATATCGAAACCGGTCCTCTCCCTGACAAGTTCTGCCATGGTGGCACGCCTGAAGGGGGGGTGAAAACTGACAGGCGTTCCCTGGTAGACCACGTCCCTGCTGCCCACGGAATCAGCGGCTGCGACTATCAGCTCCTCGGTGAGGTCCATTATGTCCTGGTAGTCTGCATAGGCCCAGTAGACCTCCATGGAGGTGAACTCCGGGTTGTGCATTATGTCTATACCCTCGTTGCGAAAGTTCTTGCCGATCTCGTAGACCCGCCCCAGCATTCCCACAATGAGCCTCTTGAGGTATAGCTCCGTGGCTATCCTCATGTACATGTTGATGCCGAGAGCGTTATGAAAGGTAACGAAGGGGCGGGCGTTCGCCCCACCGGCAAGGGTGGCCAGTATCGGAGTCTCAACCTCCAGCGACCCATGGGCCTCGAGGACACTCCTGAAGGTGGAGATTATTCTGGCTCTCTTCCTGAAAGTCTCACGTACGTCGGGGTTCGCGATCAGGTCCACGTACCTCTGGCGGTATCTGGTCTCGGTATCCTTGAGGCCGTGCCATTTCTCAGGAAGGGGGCGAAGAGCCTTGGCGAGCAGGACACACCTGGTGACCAATATGGACAGCTCGCCCCTTCTGGTCCGGAAGGGGTGCCCGACTATGCCGAGCATATCACCTGTATCAACCCATTTCTTGAAGAAGCCGTACTCCTCTTTACCCATGGCATCTACCTGAAAGTAGAGCTGCAAGCTGGAGGTCTCGTCGGCAAGGTTGGCAAAGGCCGCCTTGCCGTGTCTCCTGAGGGTCATCAGGCGCCCGGCGGTCACTATCTCCGTATCGTCCCTTTCATCCTCGGCAAGGTGGCTGAAATTTTTCTTCACCAGATCGAGGGTGTGTTTCTTTATCCACTTCTCATGGACGAAGGGGTCGTACCCCTCCTCCTCGCGTAGTCTTATCAGCTTGTCGGTGCGCTGTCTGAGGATCTCATCCTCCTGGACTTCGATCTCTTCGGAATGTCTCTCTTCGATCACACTGCTCGCCCCTTTCAGGTGATGCTTTCCACTCTTCGAGCGCCGCCCTCATTTCTCCCCAGCTGGAAGATCTGGAGACGGCCTGCCTGAACCGTGAAGCTCCGTATAACCCTTTAAAGATACCCGAGAGGAAGCGCTTGAGCAAGACAATAGCCGCTTTTTCTCCTTCTTCGCTCAGTATTCTTTCCCCAAGGGAGATCATCAGGTCCATCCTGGAAACCGGGGAGTCCGCCAGATTTCCCGGATCGACCGGGAAACCGCAATGATTTAGTATTTCCGGGACCAGGAAGGGATCACGGAAGGCCCCCCTGGCAACGAATACGGCGGAACAGCCCCCGTCCAGCATCCTCTTTGCATCCCCGGGGGTGAAGATGTCCCCGCTTGCCGCGATCCTTCCGGGAAATGCGCGCGCGGCCCCAAGGACCACGCTGCTGTCAGCCTTGCCCCCGTACTTCTGGGAAGGTTGTCTGCCATGGATACAGACATGGGATGCCCCGGCTTCAAGAAGCATCCCCGAGAAGGCGAGGGTGTCCATTGGAGATGTCATGGGTGGTTTCCTTATTTTCACCCATACAGGAAGACCTAGCCGAACAAGGGCTTTGACCATGGCGGCGGCGATCTCGGGACGTTCGAGAAGGCCGGAGCCCGCGCCTCTTCTGGTCACCTTGGGCATGGGGCAGGCCATGTTCACCCCCAAGGCCTCGAAAGAGGAACGGTCCAGTGCCGTCCGGGCCCCTTCAAGGAGGTTCTCCGTATCGGCAGCGAAGAGCTGGAGCACGACCGGTCTCTCCCCATCGGCCGTTCTGAGCATTGAGAAGGTCTTTCTGCTCCCGTGGACAAGACCGGCACAGCTGACCATTTCGGTATGGACCAGGCCTGCGCCCAGCCGCCTGAAGAAGGACCGGACCGGTGGGATCGTGATCCCCGCGAGAGGGGCAAGCCAGACGGGGTTCTCCACATCCACTCCGCCCACTTTTGCAGGAAAGGAGCCGGCATCGAAAGAGATCTCAGTTCTCCCCTCTGTCCATCTCATAGATCAGCCTCAGCCCTTCGAGAGTAAGCCAGGGCTCCACCGAGCTGATCGTCCTTGAAACAGGTGCCACTGCCTCTGCCTGGCCTCCTGTAGCGATGGCCCTGACCTCTTCTCCCATCTCTTCCCTGATCCTCTCCACCAGCGAATCCACCATACCGGCAAAGCCATAGAGAAAACCGGACTGCATCGAGTCTCTCGTGTTTCTCCCTATGACCTTTTCGGGCAGGTCGAAGGAGACCTTGGGCAGCCTGGCTGCCTTCCCGAAGAGGGCCTCCATGCTCACCACGAGCCCCGGCGCAATCGAACCACCCAGATACTCCCCGCGGGTCGATATGGCGTCGATCGTTATGGCTGTTCCGAAGTCCACCACCAGAAGGGGGGAACCGAAACGTTCGATCCCGGCCACAGCGTTCACAAGGCGATCGGCCCCCACTTCGGAGGGGTTTTCGTACAGGACTGGAATGCCGATGTTGGTCCTGTTGGTGACCTTCAGGCACTCAACGGAAAGGTAGCGCCTGATCCCCTCCTCCCAGGGGGCATCAAGTGGAGGCACCACGCTGCATAGGGCAGCACCCGAAATTTCGGCCGGTGTGACCCCGGCAAGGGATATAAGGTTGAGAAGGTAGATGCCCAGTTCATCAGAGGTGTGTCTCTCCGAAATGAGCCTCCAGTGCCTTATCAGTTCCCTTCCGTCAAAGATCCCGAGAACAGTGTTGGTATTGCCTATATCCACTACAAGGAGCATGGTCCCACCTCCTGTTTATCCACTTCATACCAGGCTTCTTTCTAAAGCAAAGTCAGGAATATGGCAATAGATACCGAAAAAACAGCGGCGTGTGACCTCCTGAAACCTATTCCTGCAAGAAGCAGGTAAGACGTCAGGGTCGTCCCTGAAAAGACGAGCACCCATGAATGGGAAACTGCCCATGGTAGCAAGGAGGTTGCCCTGTCCGCGATGCCTGCCCAGATATAGAAGATACCCTCTCCTGCCTCCGTGAGGACCCTTCCCCCGGGTATCCCCGCCAGGGTGGGTATTGCAAGGAAGAAGGCCAGAGGAATAAGGAGACTGAAAAAGGGGACTGCCAGGATATTGATGATCGTGCCAGCGACGGGCACGGCTCCGAAGACACCGGTTACCATACCTGCCGTGGCCAACCAGAGCATTACCGGCGCCGCTACCCAGCCCTTTCTTGCCCCGCCGTCAAAGAGGCACGAGAGGACCAGCGCAGCTGTCATCGACAGCCTCCACCCCAGATCCCAAAAGAACCAGGGACGCCAGAAAAGGAGGATCAGCCCCGCAACGGAAACGGCGTTAACAGCCGAAGGAGGTCTTCCCAACCACCTTCCGGTAAAGCCGGCCTGGATCATCAACCCCGCCCTGAGTGCGCTGACCGAGGCTCCCGCCAAAAGGATGTATATCCACATGGCCAGAGAAGCTGCCGGGATCCTCAACGGGCCAGGAGGAACGAGCAGAAATATAACGAGCACCACAACACCGGCATGGAGACCAGAGACTGCGAGGATGTGTGATGTCCCCCATTCTGAGTGCTTCTCGGCCAGGTCGGGGTCTCTGCCACCCAGGATCACCGCCAGAAGATGCCCTCTCATCAGTGGCGGGAGGTTGAGGAGTATCTTTTCCCTCAGGTTTCTCCTCAGCCAAAGAATGCCCCCGGGGTTATCCCGGGTCAGCCTGATATCAGGACGTCTTATCTTTCCAACGGCACCTCTAGCTTTCCAGAAACGGGCCTCGTCGAAACTCCCTTCCTCGGAAGACCTCCCGAAGGGTTCGATCACTCCGTCGATATCAACCTCGTCGCCTTCCCGGAAGATAGTCGAGGGGGGGAGATGGGCAACCAGCTTCCCCCTCGAAGTTCCGACAAGTATTACCCTTCCCCTCCCCCAGGGCCTTTCATACAGAACAGTCCCTGCGGAAGACACCCTGGCCGGGTCGAATTTTTCATGGTGGAGACGATGGAGAAAAAAGACAGAACCTGCAAGTGTAAAGAGGACGATCAGAAGAAAGACATCCAGGCTCCCCGGCGACAAACCTTCGAATGACCCTGCCAGGACCAGAAAGAACACGATCATAAGGGAGGCCCCGACCGACACCGGGATTGGGAACCCCCTCCCGTCCAGGAAAAGAAGGATGCATGATCCCGCAAGGGCCACGAAGGCAGGAGCCCTGGATAAAGGACCTAGGGTGAGACCGTAACCAGGTCCTTTATTGCCGAGAGCTTCTTCTCTCCTATCCCCTTCACGGAAAGAAGATCCTCTACGCTTGAAAATCTTCCCCGCTCCTCTCTGAACCGAATGATCTCATCGGCGATCTTTGGGCCTATCCCAGGAAGGTGTTGAAGAGTCGCCAAGTCTGCTCTGTTTATGTCGACAAGACCTTGAACGGGCCCATGATCATTGGTCTGGTAACCAGCCGGCTGGCCGGGAGGATCGCCCTTGCGGGGAACATGCACGTGAACTCCGTCTGAAAGGGGAAGGGCCATGTTGAAGGCTTCGGGGTCTGCCTCGGAACTCAGGCCGCCTGCCTGTTCCACCGCCTGGTAGACTCTGGTTCCGGCAGGCATCCGGTATACCCCTGGCCTCATCACAGCTCCGGTAATATAGATCACCCATTGGCCATCGCTGACCCCCTGCAACTGCGGAGCGTCCGGTCCTCCGGGACTCCCCGACGTCGAAGAGGCTCTCGCGGATGACACAGGTGCAGGACCAGCCACCTGCCCGGAGGGGCTTTTGTCCCATTTACCGGAGAATGTAGCTACAAGAAACCCTGCCAGGACCAGGCAGAGTACCCCTCCTGCAAGAAACAACAATCCTTTTCTGGAACCAGGGATCTCCATGGGATCCCATCACTCCCTTCGATCATACCAGGAGGGGGGTACCGGCTCCCCGAACAGATGCCAGTTCCCCGCGGCAGTGATCCTTAGATCGACGAAAGAACCCATCATGGAAAGATCACCAGGGAAGATGACCACCTTGTCTGTGGGTGTCCTGCCTTGAAGAAGGCCCTCTCCCTTCGGGGCGTTACCGTCGGCCAGGACTGTGAAGACCTTCCCGACAAGACCCTGGTTGATCTCCCTGGATATCACGGACTGGATCGAGTTGATAACCCTGAGCCTCCGCTGTTTCTCCTCCGCCTCGACCTGAGCTTCCATCCGGGCTGCCGGAGTCCCTTCCCGGGGGGAAAAGGCGGCGGTGTGGACCAGGTCAAAGCGAAGATCTTCAACGACCCTGACCGACCCCTTGAAATCCTCAGAGGTTTCTCCCGGAAAGCCGACTATCAGGTCGCTTGTAACAGCCGGTCCGGGCAGGATAGACCTTATCATATCAATTATCGAACAATACTGCCCTACTGTGTACCCTCTGTTCATCAGCCCAAGGACCCGGTCGCTCCCCGACTGTATGGGAAGGTTGATAGCGGGACAGATATTTTCGTGTTCGGACATTACCTCCACCACATCCCGGGTAAGGTCCCTCGGATGTGACGTGGCATATCTGATCCTTTCCAATCCCTTTATCCCGGCAACGTCCCTGAGAAGGGAGGAGAAGACGTAGCCATTGCCAAAGTCCCTGCCGTAGGTGTTGACGTTCTGACCTATCAGGGTTATCTCCCTCACCCCATCCGAGATCAGACTCTCTACCTCACGGAATATCTCGTCTGGGTCCCTGGAGATGAACCTTCCCCTGACATGGGGCACGATGCAGTAGGTACAGAAGTTGTCGCATCCGTGAGCGATGGTGATGAAGGCCTTCCAGGGATTTGAGCGGAGTAGTGGCACCTCGGAAAGGTCATAAAGGGTCAAGGGGTCCTCATCGAGGAGGACAATGTCCTTTCCGGAGGTCATGGTCTTCTCCAGTGCATCAGGCAGCTTCCCAAGGCTGCGTGGTCCGCATACAAGACGTACCGAGGGGAAGCGTCTCATCAAAAGGGTACCCACTCTCTGGGCCATGCAACCCACGACAGCGATCAGGGGGGGCTCCCGGCGTGAAGCCAGTCTCCCTATGTCGCTCCACGCTTTCTGCTCGGCCTTGTCACGTATACTGCAAGTGACAAGGACGACCACATCGGCATCCTCTTCGGACACCTCTTCCCATCCTTTCGCCGCCAGGGCCGTCCTGATCCTGTCAGCGTCGTAGACGTTCATCTGGCACCCGAGAACACTGATATTGAAACCGTACAAGCCGTCGCCTCCATGTAAAATAATCTGGAAGGATCATCTTCACCACGGAATGATACCACTTTCGAACCCGTAACAAGAAAGAGGGGGGTTGCAATGACCGGAAGAAGGACGGGGGCGATGATCGTCGGGGCCTTCTTGCTTGCTCTGGCTCTCATGACCGCGGCTGGAGCCCTTGATGAGGGACTCTGCCTGTTCCCGGACATCACTGGGTGGAGAGGAGGTGAAACCCTTTGGAAGGAGCTCGAAACCCTCTCCGAGGTTATGGGCTACCGAAGTGAAAGACTTTACCGTCGGGAAGCAGATAACCACTCTATCCAGGTGATCCTGCTGAAAGGGCCCGGCACTCTCTGGCAGGGTCTCCCGAAGGGAGAAATATGCGCCGACGATGGTCCCGTCGGCTCGGGAGCCACTTTCAGGACCCTGGAAGCAGGGGGGTACAGGGCTGTCATGGAGGATCACCCCCTTACGGGAAAGGCCCTCGTGGTTGAGATGGCCCCGGACTCAACGCTGACCTTTGAGACAGCCTTCGAGGACGTCGACCTTGAGCGGTTCGCCCTGGTCTTCCTGAAACAGTATCAGCCGTGAAGGATCATTGGCAGGATCCCTCAGATCTCCCCGAACCACTTCTCTCTGAGCTGGTCCAGGTGCCCTTCGGCAGAAAGAGCTTCCAGTGCAGAGTTGACCTTTTCCAGAAGCTCCCCGTCTATCTTCCTCACTGCAAGGCCCATCGCTCCGGAAGTTATCTGACCTGATAGGGCCACCTTGAGCCCCTCTCCCAGCGAATGATCGTCGACGAGGAACCTCTCCGCAGATACTCCGTCCATGAATGCGGCATCGGCCTTCCCTTCGAGGACTGCCCTGAGAGCTTCTCCGGACCTCTGGTACCGGATGATATCCACCCCTCCCATTGATGTCAGGTGATCGTCCTGGATCGTCCTGGCCTGGACTGTCACTCTTCTGCCCTTGAACCAGTCCGTGTCAGAGGGTCCTGCTTCGCCCTTCCTGACGACGACGGCATCCCGTGAAAAGAAATAGGGTTTGGAGAAGTATGCCCTCTTCAGTCGCTCGGGAGTTATGCTCAGACCGGCAGCTATCATGTCTATCCTCCCTGCAGAGAGGGCGGGGAGGAGCGCATCGAAAGCCATATCGATGAAGATGACCTCTCTGTCCAGCTCCGAAGCTACGGCCTTTGCAAGGTCTATCTCGAATCCTGCCAGACCTCCTGAATCGTCACGGAAGACAAATGGGGGGAAAGAGGATTCGGTCCCCACCCTGAGGGCACCCTCAGGTGTGCCATAAGCCTCAATGAGGGGACAGAAGGCCGCAAGGACCACCAGCATCAACGCCAGAACAATGTGTCTTTTCATTTTGTAATCCTACCTCCGGTAATGGATCGCTGAAAGGGAGATTATAATTCCCTCCCTCACTGATGGGAACCCCTTATCCTCAAGGAGATGGAGACAGCCAGGGCAGATGCCACATGGAGATCGTTAACACAGGGGATCGATGCCTCTATGGCGGATCTTCTCATCTGGTACCCGTCCCTGAGTACCTCCGGGGAACCCGATGCTACGTTCACTATGAGATCCCATTGCCGGGAAGCGATCCCGGAAATGAGGGGCTTCCCCTTTTCCACTTTCCTGCATGGTATCCCCCAGTTCCTGAGCACATCAGCAGTCCCTGACGTTGCATCAACGCTCCATCCAAGGGCGTGGAACGCGGCTGCAACGTGAGGCGCCTCCAGTTTGCTCCTGTCGGCGACGGAGAGAAGAAGTCTCCCCTTTTCCGGTACTCTCCACCCGGCTCCCCTCAAACCTTCGTAAAGAGCAACGGCGACAGTATCCCCCACACCCAGGGCTTCTCCGGTAGACTGCATCGCTGGACCCGGTAGGGCATCCACTCCTGGAAGTTTTTCCGTGGAAAAGACGGGTACCTTGACCCCGAATAGGCGTATCCTTTCACAGAGACCGGGTTTGAGCCCCATATCAGACAGATTTTCCCCCAGGGCAGCCCTGACGGCCATCTCCACCAATGGTATGCCTGACAGTTTCACTGCAATGGGAACAGTACGGCTCGCACGAGGGTTGGCCTCTATCACATAGAACTCATCTCCGGAGAGAACGAACTGAATGTTCAGAAGCCCCTTTACTCCCAATTCCACAGCGATCTTCCTGGAGATATCCTCAATCTTCCTTCTTCTCGCCTGGGAAAGGGACACGTCGGGGAATATCGCCACCGAATCCCCGGAGTGGACCCCCGCAGGATCAAGGTGCTCGAATATTCCCGGGATGACTATCTCCCTTCCATCGCAGAGGACATCCACCTCGAACTCAGCCCCCGGGAGGAACCGGTCGATCAGGACCGACTGGTCCTCGTCGGTCTGTAGTGCGATCTCCAGGACCGAGACCAGTTCCGACGGAGAGCTCACAACCTTCATCGCCAGTCCGCCAATCACAAAGCTGGGTCTTACCATAACCGGGTAACCAATCATTGAGGCCTTTTCCAGTCCCTCATCGACGGACTTTACCGAACAGCCGAGGGGCTGGAGGATGCCCAGTCGCTCCAGAAGACCGGAAAAATGCCCCCTGTCCTCGGTGGCCCGGACAACACCGGAGGGACTCCCCAGGATCCGGACCCCCTCCCCTTCCAGGGCTAGACCTGCCTTCAGGGACGTTTGGCCGCCGAAGGAGGCGAACACTCCCTGGACATTCTCCCTTATCAGTACAGGCAGAACGTCCTCCTCAGAGAGGGGCTCAAAATAAAGGGAGTCGGACATGTCGTGGTCCGTGCTGACCGTTTCGGGATTGTTGTTTATCATAACGGCTTTTTTCCCCATCCGCCTGAGAGCTTCTACTGCCTTTACGCAGCAGTAGTCGAACTCTACCCCCTGACCGATCCTAATGGGGCCGGAACCGAGGACCGCGTAGGTCTCCCTGCTGTCATGACGGATCCCGTCGTCTGACGCTCCGCATGTGCCGTAATAGTAACCGGATCCCGCCGGGGTCTCGCCGGCACTGCCGTCGACCTCCCTGTACCCTCTCTCGATGCCGAGGGAGAGCCTTGCGTCCCGGATCCGCCTCCAGTCCGATCCGGAAGCGGAGGCTATGTCCCTGTCTGAAAGGCCCATGGATTTGACCTTCCGAAGAAGAGTCTCATCCGGCTCTCTTTCCTTGAGTTCCCCAAGAACCGATACGATCCTGGCAAGTTGGTCGATAAAGAAGGGGTGTATCCCTGACCTGGCCGAAATATCCCGCGGGGGAAGACCCCGGCCAAGGAGTTCAAAGATGGACCAGAGCCTTCTGTGAGTCGGTAGCGAAAGATCCTCCTCCAGATCCTCAATTGTTGCCAAAGCCATCCTGGGGTCCACGATCCCGCCGGGGAGGTCCAGCGACCTGACCGCTTTGGACAAAGCCTCGATGAATGTGCGACCAAGGGCCATGACCTCTCCGGTGGACTTCATCCTTGTTCCAACCCTGTTCTCGGCACCGGGGAATTTCTCGAAAGGCCATCTGGGAAATTTCACCACCACGTAGTCCAGTGCCGGTTCAGAAAGGGCGCTTCCCACACCTGTCACGGGGTTGGTCATCTCCGTAAGAAGGGACCCGGCGGCTATCCTTGCAGCAACCCGGGCGATAGGATACCCTGTAGCCTTGCTCGCAAGTGCACTCGAGCGACTTGCCCGGGGGTTGACCTCAATAACAGCATACTCACCAGCATCAGGGGACAGGGCGAACTGTATGTTGCAAGCCCCCATGATCTCAAGTTCGTCGACAATACGGAAGGCAGCGGAACGGAGGCGTTGCCACTGTCCGTCCGAAAGGGTAAGCACCGGGGCGACTACAATACTGTCCCCGGTGTGAATGCCCATAGGGTCCACGTTCTCCATTCCACATACACATAACCTGTTTCCCGCTCCGTCCCTTATCACCTCGAGCTCGATCTCTCTCCACCCCTGGAGATAGCGCTCCACAAGCACCCTCGAGACCGGAGAGAGCCTCAGTCCTTCTGCAACGCGTTCGGCCAGTGAATCAGGGTCGAAAGCCACACCTCCGCCGGTGCCACCGAGGGTATAGTCAGGACGGATTATGAAGGGAAACGACGACACTGAGGCGAACTGGAGGGCACTCTCGACGTTGTCCACGTAGATGCTCTCGATAACAGGCTCCGAGATGCCCAGCATGGCCTGACGAAAATCCTCCCTTCCCTCTGAACGCTGGACAGACCGGGGCGAGGTCCCCAGGACCTCAACCCCGAACCTTTCCCACAGCCCTCTTCTTTGAAGTTCGACGCAGAGGTTCAGGGCCACCTGGCCTCCCAGAGTGGCAATGACCCCAGAAGGTCGGTGGGTCGCCAATATCCTCTCCACCACTTCGGCTTCGAGGGGCCTGATGTAGACTACATCGGCCATGGCGGTATCGGTCTGTATGGTGGCGGGGTTGCTGTTAAGAAGAATGACGTGGTACCCCATCTCCCTGAGGGCACGACAGGCCTGGCTTCCTGAGTAATCGAACTCGGCTGCCTGCCCTATGCGTATGGGACCGGAACCAAGGACCAGGATAGGTCCACCGGGAGTTTTCATAGCGTCGCCCCCCCATCGCACATGAACAGGAATTCTTCAAAAAACCTGTCATCATCCCTTGGCCCCGGAGCCCCTTCAGGGTGATACTGGACAGCGACGACCCTCATATCTCTGCTCTTAAGGCCCTCAACGCTCCCGTCACCCAGGTTGCGGTGGGTTATCTCGAGTCCTGTACCCTCAAGGCTGTCATCAAGAACTGCGTAACCATGATTCTGGCTCGTTACGAAGGCTCTCCCTCCTGCGCACTCTATAACAGCATGGTTGGTCCCTCGGTGGCCGAAGGGGAGTTTGTACGTTGATGCTCCTGAAGCCAGTGCAATTACCTGGAGCCCGAGACAGATACCGCCGAGAGGGATCTTTCCGAGCAGCGCCCTGACCACTTCTGTCTCTTCCTTCAGAAGGGAGGGATCTCCCGGGCCGTTGCCAAGCAGGACACCGTCAGGCTTCCAGGAGAGGATCTCAGCGGAAGAGGTGTTGTGAGGGACCTTGACCACCCGGCAACCTCTCGCTGATAACTCCCTCTGAATACCATGCTTCAGCCCGTAATCTACCACCACAATGGTGGGGCCGGCTCCTTCGATCACTTCCGTCGTTGCGATGGAAACATCCATGACGGGATGGCCTTTTCCCTCTCCCATTACAGTAAAACCTTCCCCTGAAGGAGCTATACAGCCCATAAGAGCTCCCTTTGAACGAATATGCCTTATCATCGAACGGGTATCCACGCCCCACATGAAAGGTATATCAAACAGGGAAAGCCATTCACCGAGAGAGGTACCCAGGCTTCGGCCTTCCTCGAGTGAATCGACCACGATCGCCCTGACCCAGGGCCTGGAGCTCTCCAGAGCTTCTTCGTCGACACCGTAATTACCCACCATGGGAAAAGCAAAGACAAGTATCTGACCTGCAAAGGACGGATCGCTCAATGCCTGTGGATAACCTGAAGAAGCGGTAGTGAAGACCACCTCTCCCTGGGCGGTACCGCCCTTACCAAAACCGGACCAGGCGGATCCGTCTTCCAGAATGATCTCCATATCCAGCATCCGAAATTCCTCCCGGGGAATATAAATAATGGTTTATTTTTCAGGGAAGAGGTACCTTTGGTTCATGTCTGAATGATTATATTCGTCGTCGTCGATATGTCAATAACAAAAAAGGGAGGCCTTGTGGCCTCCCGTTCTCACCAACAGGATATGCCTGATCAGTCCGCGGGTTCGAACATGTCCTTTGCAACACCGCACACCGGGCAGACCCAATCCTCGGGAAGGTCTTCGAAGGCGACACCTGGTTCGATCCCTCCGTCAGGATCACCGACTGCAGGGTCGTACACGTATCCACATACAGTACACAGGTACTTCTTCATCATTCTTCCCCCTTTTGCCGCATCTGTTTGGCTGTGCCTCTTCCGATTATATGAGTGCTTCCGGTAAAATACAACGCAGACAATATGTCGGGAGGGGTAAAATTGCTTCTAGTTACCGGCGGTGCAGGCTACATAGGAAGTCACCTGGTCCTCGGATTGCTCGACCAGGGTCGGGAGGTCCTGGTCCTGGACAATCTCAGCCGGGGTCACAGGGAACTGACGGGCAAGGCCGTTTTCGAGGAGGCCGACATAAGAGATCTTTCCCAGATAAGAAGGATCCTGAAAAAGTACCCTGTGGACGGAGTGCTTCACTTTGCTGCTCTCAGCCTGGTAGGAGACTCCATGTCGGACCCCCAGTCCTACTACAGGAACAACATCGGGGGCACCATGAACATAATTACATCCATGCTGGAGGCGGGCATCGACAGGATAGTCTTCTCCTCCAGCGCAGCCGTCTACGGGGAGCCCAGAGCCCTGCCGGTAAACGAAGAAGCCCCGAAAGTGCCCACCAACCCCTACGGTGAGACCAAGCTCTTCATAGAATCGATGCTGGGGAGGTCCTTTGATGCCTACGGGATCAGGAGTGTCTCCCTGAGGTATTTTAACGCCGCAGGGGCGGACCCCCTGGCCAGGACCGGAGAAGACCACTCACCCGAAACCCACCTGGTGCCCATTGCCCTTGATGCTGTGCTTGGAAGGGTCGAGGAGCTGAAGGTCTTCGGAAACGACTATCCGACCCATGACGGGACCTGTGTAAGGGATTACGTCCACGTGACGGACCTTGCAGACGCTCATATCAGGGCCCTTGAAGGTCTCGAGAAGGGGGCTTTCGGGTGCGAAGCCTTCAACCTTGGCAACGGGAAGGGCTTCTCGGTGCTGGAGATAGTTTCAGCGGTCCGGTCTGTCACGGGAAGGGGATTCCCGCTCAGGTTCGCTCCCAGGAGACCAGGAGACCCGGCCGTACTGGTGGCTTCCTCCGCAAAGGCCGAGAAGGAACTGAGGTGGAAGCGCCGCTTCAAGGACATGGACGAGATCATCGAGACGGCCTGGAAGTGGCACCAGAAGAGGTTCAGGGTCGGGCGCCGGTCCTGAAGAGTTTCCTTTTCAGGGCGGAGGTGAGGCATAGGACACCATCAGGTGAAATGTAGTGATCATCCTCCAGCCTCACACCGCCCTTTCCAGGGAAATAGATACCAGGCTCCACGGTCACCACATCCCCGACGGCGATCACATCGCTTGATCGGGGAGACAGGGCTGGCGCTTCGTGGAGCTCAAGACCTATGCCGTGTCCAAGACTGTGGATGAAGAGATCGCCGAAGCCTGCCTTTTCGATTACCCCTCTCGCCACCGCGTCGATCTCCGAGGCAGGCCTCCCGGGTTCAAGGAGCGCTATGGCCGCCGACTGGGCCTGGAAGAGAAGTTCGTGAGCTTCCAGAACCCATTTTTCAGGGGCATCCTGTGAGAAGGTCCTGGTGATATCGCTGACGTAGCCCATATGCCTTGCTCCGAAATCGACCAGGACGTTCTCTCCCGGTTTAATGGCCCTGTCTTCGGGTCTGCCGTGAGGGAGGGCGCTCCTGGTACCTGAGGCAACTATGAAGTCCTGCCCACCCCAACCCCCCTCTGCTCCTTTCAGGCGCATCTCGTACTCCAGCCTTGCCGCAAGCTCCCTCTCGGACATGCCATTGGAGAAGATCGACAGGGTATCAATGAAGGCTGACGAGGCGATCGAGGCCGCTTCCTCAATGATCTTGGCCTCATCGGGGTCCTTCCTTCTCCTGAGGATCGAGAATTCGGCCGAAATATCCACCAGTTCCCTGCCGAGACCCTTCAGGCCGTCGAAGGCATCACAGGTGACCCGCCGAGCCTGGAAACCCAGCACCCAGACCCCGGAACGGGACGATATCTCCTTCTCAAGGACCTCCATCATGGGAGTGACCCCCTGGTCCACGACGGAAAGGTCCGTCTGCCGGGAAGCCTGCTCGAGGTACCTCCTGTCTGTCACCAGTATCGCGTCGTCTCTGAATACGACAAGAGCACAGCTGGAACCCCGGAACCCGGAGAGGTGGTAGCATGTCTCCCAGTTGTAACCATCATGGGCCATCGCGAGCGCGGCGTCGACTCCCCTTGACTTCATGAACCTCCTGAGAAGATCGATCCTCTCACCCAGGCGGTCCCGGATCAGGCTGTTCAAGAGAGAGACCTTCCTGCGGCCAAAAGATCCCAGAGCTCTTCCTGGACCTCAACGGCCACGTCGCCTTCTCCCGCGACCATCTCTCCCACCACCGAGAATGAGATCCCTGAATCCTTCAATGCCCCCAGGGCGTGATCAAGGGATCTTCCCGGGACTACTGCCACGAGAACACCTGAAGAGATGAGCCTGAGAGGGTCGAATTCCAGGCACTGTGAACAGGACAAGGTCAGAGGGTCGATGGTGACGGCATCCCTGTCCAGGGAGATCCCGAGGCCGCTCAGACGGGAGATCTCCCCAAGTCCACCGAGAAATCCACCCTCGGTGGGGTCGTGCATGAAGACGGCCCACTCTCTGAGCACCCTTGACTCTGGCAACACATCCATCATGGCCGACCACTGGAGGATCCCGTCTATATCGGTGTCGATAAGGCATCTGCGGAGCAACTGCCTGCAGTCGTTGGCGAGAATGCACATTCCCTCTATCCCCACGTGCTTTGTCATGATCACAGCGTCGCCGGGGGAGATGTCCCTCGCCGAGAGGACCCTCTTCGCCATCCCGATCATGGTCGCGCAGAGTACAGGGTGATCGTATCTGTCATTGACCTCCGTGTGCCCCCCGATCACTGCTATCCCTGCCTTGAGACACGCTTCGTGGATCTCCTCCACCAGCGAGGAGATCTGCTCCGGCGTCGTCCCCGAGGGGAAGATAAGTGTCGATATCAGAAAGGCAGGGTCAGCCCCCTTGGATGCAATATCATTGGAGTTGACCGTGACCAGGAGCTTCCCGGCTCCCCTTTCGGCCCCAACGATCGGATCTGAGGCAACAACCAGGTACCTGTCCCCAGGCCATCGAATGACGGCAGCGTCCTCGCCTACACCTGGCCCTACAAGGACTTCATCCCTTTTGGCCCCGCCGTATGCAAGAACCGCTTTTTCCAGAATTTCCGGGGCCAGTTTTCCTGAAGCGGCGGCCCTGTTCTCCATCTGCTCATCACTCCGATCATTCATCCCTGATGCTCATGATACAGCCGCAGTAACGCTGCCTGTACAGTCCCATTTTATTGCTGCGTTCAACGGAGAGGCTAAACCCCCCGTGTTTTCTCCATACCCTGAAGATCCACTCCAGACCGCACTCCCTGCAAATCTCTTCCCCTATCTTTTCTATGACGGCAACATCCTTGTGGGGACTTATGGACAGTGTGGTGGATATGGATCGGATGCCCCGGGAAAGGGCTTCCCTGGCGGTTGCCTCAATCTGCGCCCTGAAACAGCGCTCGCATCTGCCTCCTCCTTCCGGTGACAGAAGGTCTTCCCTGACAGCCTCCAGCCACCGGAGGGGCTCGTAAGCCCCTATGATACATTCACTCCCCAGGGTCCGGGAAAGAGCCTTGACGTCCCCGGCCCTCCTTTTGAACTCCTGGAAGGGGTGGATGTTGGATGAATAGAAATATCCCGCCACCCTGCATCCCTCATCGATAAGGGATGGCCAGGGGACAGTCGCATCAGGTGCACAGCAGAGGTGGAGCAATATATCATAGGTCAATTAAGGTCATTGCCTCCATCATCATGGCTGGGAGGAGACCCGATGACGTTCGAAGCGAATACAAGGTAACCCGTATGACCGATCATGGTATCCTCTGGACGGATCCTCCTGCTGTTGGTCTTGTAGTATCTGAGGAGTATCTCCGAAACCTGGATGTCGGAGAAAGAGCTCTCCACGAGACCGTCCAGGACCTTTTCGACCTGGTTGACCGTCGGCACAAGGATACCAAGCCTGTTCCCCGGAGCAAGTGCCTCCTTGGCCCTGTCCAGGTGATCCCAGGGATTGGGAAGATCCAGGAAGACGGCGTCGGCACCGCGCTCATCGAAGCCGTCGGCGATATCCCTGATCTTGAAATCCACCCTGTGGGCGACGCCCCACTTCTCGCAGTTGCGTCTTGCCAGCTGGGAGAACTCCTCCCTCTTCTCGTAGGAGACTACCTTTCCCGTATCGCCGACGAAGTGGGCAAGAACCGAGGTCAGGCTCCCGGAGCCGGTACCACACTCCACCACAAGAGCCCCGGGGAAGATATTGAGAGAGACCAGGATAAAACCGATATCCTTGGGGTAAAGGATCTGGGTCTGTCTCCTGACCCTGCGGCTGAACTCCTGTACGTTCGGGCGCAGGAGGCAGAAGGGCTTACCCAGGTTGGTACAGACCCAACTACCGAAAGGTTTCCCAAAAAGGTCGTCATGCAGGATCTGACCGAGTCGCGTATCCTGTCTTCCGCCGGGGACGACCTTGATGATGAAGCTGTCCCCCCTGGGCGGGGCCCATATGAAGACCAGATCCCCCGGCCTGATATTCTTTTCCATAGTCTCTCTCCTCTGGATTGCAAGGGTGTTTGTGATCTGTGTCGGGGGCGTCATAGCCCGCCGGGTTTTATTGTACATCAGGCGTAAGGCATACAAAAAACGGGAGCTCTTTTGCGCCCCCGTTCCTGTGTTATTGGCCTGAAAATCTAGAATCGCCTCTCCCAACGCAACCTGAAACTCCGCTCCGGGCCGTAGTAGTGCCAGCCAGCCGAATTGTAGGTGTATTTCTCGTCCAGAAGATTATTACAGAAAAGGGATATCCGGTTGTCTCCCGAATCCCATGAGATCGCGAGATCCACAAGGACATAATCCCCGGCATCCCAACAGTACCAACCTGCGTCACCGGCACGGTTGCCAGCCCATGACACGTCGAGGATCACTTCCCAGGGGCGGTCGTAATACTTCAGGGCTCCCCCGATCTCCCATTCCGGAATGCCGTAGCTCCTGACCCAGGGTGATGAGGAATCCTGTTTCTCTTCGGGATGCTGCCAGGTACCGTTGAATGAAAAGACCCATTTCTCCGCCAGTTTCCAGCTTCTTGATAGCTCAACCCCGTAAGTCCGGAAATCCGCAAGGTTCAGATAGGTATATTTGAAGATCCCGGGATCGTAGACCGATTTGATCTTGTCCTCCAGATCGGTGTAAAAGACCCCCGCACTCCAGGAGTATTGATCCGGCCCCTTCATCCCGGCCTCGTAACTCCAGCCCTTTTCGGGCTTCAGGTCCGCATTGCCCGTCGTCCAGGTGCCTTCGGCGTACATCTCGTAAAAACTGGGCATCGCAAAAACCCTTGACGCAGCAAGGTAAAAAATGTTTCCGTTTACAAACTGCCTCTGGATACTGATCTTGGGGACCACTTCATCGTGATCGTTATACTTCTGTTTCCATATCTCGTATCTCATGCCCAGGTTCGCAACCCAGTCGCTGACAGAGAAAGAAACTTCCGCGAATGGAGCAACGTTGAAGCGGTACCTGGATACCGAAGGATCCCCCCAGCCATCGCTGAATTCGGTCTCCTCGTAACGATAATAGACACCCCAGGCAACAAGGGCTTCGCCCATTGTGCTCCTGCCCCCGAACTCGGCGGTAAGGGCGCTGTCTTCATAAAAATTACCGGTATTTTGAAGAATGTCATATTTCTGCGTATCGTAGCCGGCCAGAAGGTACCAGGAATCAGCGTCATAGCGGAAAGAATATCGACCGTACTCTTTTTTCTCGTCATTCAGGTCCGTTCCGGATGGATAACCGGGGGTCAAGTATTTGTAGCGGTATTCTCCGGTAGTGGCTCTGAGCACCCACCTGCTTCCCCTGAGGACCAGGCCGTAGGCATCTCCTTTGTATTCCAGTGAGTCGAACCGGTTTTCAGGCACTGTATCGTAAAAAAGCCTTCTCCGGCCTTCGTCGATCCGTTCGTACCAGATACCGGCACTCAGGTCATCCCCCAACGCATTGCCTGAGACATAATACCTTCGCCAGTCATTGGAGCCGGTTTCCGCAAGGATCATTCCGCCAGATGCAACCGGTTTCTTCGTGATGATATTTATGACACCGCCCGCAGCCATCGAACCGTAGATCGCCGAACCTCCCCCTTTAACGATCTCTATCCGTTCTATGTTCTCCAGGGGGAAGGAACGAAGATCAACAGTCGCACCATCGGCGAGATGAGAAGACCTGTAATAGGGTATGCCGTCGACCAGCACCAGTATCTCCGTGGTTATACCCCTGATCACAACCTCGGACTGCTGCGACACTCCTGTCTTCTTTTTCATGAAGACCCCGGGAATGTTACGATCCAGCAGTGTTCCAAGGTCCATGGCTCCGCTGACAGCTATCTCTTCCGCCGTGATCACGTAGGTAGGGGCCGGGACCTCGGACAGTTCCGTATAGATCCTGCTCCCCGTGACCACCTCCGGTTCGACGAAGACTGTCTCCGCCCAGGCAAACCGACTTCCAGCGCATAAAAAGAACAGACCGGTCACCAACAATGAAACTGCTGCCGAAACCTTTCTCATCAAGCCGTCCCTCCCAACGAAATAGGGCGGCCTGACACGCCAGGCCGCCCTGGAGGGCGGATCTTCTGTCGTGCCACGCCCGCGCATGACACATGGTTCCCTCCCCCCGGCCGGTCTCCTGGCTTCCGTTCCTCCTACTCCCGCGCCTTCCCGGCAAAAGCCAGTGGCAAAAGTTGCGGTTTCGTCCCGGTTACAGTGGCGGGGCCGCTCCGGCATCTCACCGGATTCCCGTCACCGGGGGGGTTCCCACATGGTATAACGATGACGAGGATACACCAGAAAAGGGGGGCTAGTCAATGATAGGGGCGGCAGGTAAACCGTAAATAGTCAATCGTGAAAATGAGGAGACAGGATAACAGGGCAGGAGACGGGAACCCAAAAGCGGAAGGAAAGTTCAGATCCCCGTCGTTAGGCTGACGTTCCGCTTCGGTCGCTAGGCTCCTCAAGATGACAGCAGGGTCTGGGAAGCACCTCCAGGCATTATACTATCTGTATCAGGGTTTACCATTCACCGTTTATGCCTTAGGGTTTTCCGATTCACGATTTACGTTCTTCCCTTGCCTTTCCTCACTCCAGCCGGAATATAAAAGGCACTATCAGCTCCTCAGGGGAACGGGGCGAGAATCTCCATTTCTTCACCGCCGCCAGCGCTGAACCGTCCAGTGAAGGATAACCGCTGGAGTTGACGACCTCCACCGAAAGAAGCTCCCCGCCGGGTCCCAGCTTCACCAGGATACGAACTTCCCCCTCTTCCCCTCTCCTTCTGCTGGCAAGAGGGTAAAGAGGCCGAACCCTGTCAATGACATCAGACGCTGCAACCTCACGGGGGATCGCATCTCCATGGGCCCTTTCTTCAGAACTGACGGCTTCGTTCACTGTTGTTGGCACTTCCTGGGGTTCAGAGGCAGTACTTTCTCTCTCCGGGGCGGCTTCGGATTTTTCATCTCCCGTGGGAATCTCAGAGGGCGCAAGAGGTTTTGTCTTAACTGGCTTTCTTTCGGCCAAGGCTTCCTTGACGGGCTGTGTAGCTGTCGCCGGAACAGGAGGTGTTGGGTTGCTCTCGGCCGGCGCCAAAGAATGAGGAACGCTCCTCATCTCCAGCTCCAGAACGATCACAGAAGGAGTGGCAACCTCGGGCACGGCCGGAGAACGGCCAAGCCCCAGCACGAGGAAGTGAAGACAGAGGCTTACGACGAGAAAAAGGAGCCACTTTTTCATTGATCGACGCCGGAATCCACGAGAAGCCCGGCAGAGTCGACCCCTGCCCCCCTCAGTTCTTCAAGAAGGGACACCACTGTCCCGTAAGGGACCTCCCGGTCCGCCGCAATAACGATCCTTTCGCCCTTCCCGAAATGGATCACCGCCTCCCCGACGGCCTGATCCCTGGAAAGTTCCCTTTCGCCGATAAAGATACCGCCGTTCTTGTCTATGGAAAGCGTGAGAGATCCACCCGGAACCTCTTCACCGGTGCCGCCAGGAAGTTTCACGGGAAGGGCCGGTTCTGAAAAGACCGCCGTCAGTACGAAGAAGACGATAAGCATGAACAGGACGTCTACAAGGGGCGTCAGTTCTACATCCGGAAGGCTTCGCCTCGTCCTGGGACATTTCATTTCTCACCACCTCCAAGGCTTACGGCTGCCTCCAGGAGGCTTTTGGCAGCCTCTGCCACTCTTGGCCCCGGATGGAACAACAGGTCCGCATGAACGGAAGCCACCCTCCCGCTCCTCACAGCGGAAATGGGGAAACCCTTCAGGGTCTCCATAAGCAACTCCGGAGGAAGAGACATCCCCCTTTCTGTTCTGGGTACCAGAATAATATCCGGATCCCTGGAGACAATGCCCTCCGGGTCCATCCGGGGGAAGGTGTACCTTATGTCTGACGCGGCATTGGGAATGCCTATGATCTTCATGATATCGTCGATGTAGTTCACGCCTCCCGCCACAGTGAGGGGGTCGTGCCACACAACCACCAGAAGCGTCGGGGGGCCATCGGGAAAGGCGCGGGTCACCTCCTCCCTTACCTCCTTGAGATCCTTCTCTATCCCTTCCAGGACCTCCCGGGCCTCGTTCTCTCTGTTCAGCCTCGAACCCAGGCTGAAAATACACTCCCTGACCCCGTCCAGGCCCCGATGGATCGTCAGGGGGAGGGTGTCAACACCGAGGGTCTCCAGCCTTTCGAGGAGTTTCCCATGGAAAGTGGCTATACCTATCACCAGTTGCGGGGAGAGGGCAAGGATCCTCTCCAGAGATGGGTCGTAGTAACCTCCCACGGAAGGTATGACCTTGACCTCTTCAGGAAAGACGTCGTGATCCGTCACGCCGACGACCCTTTCACCGGCCCCTATTGCGAAGAGGCTCTCGGTGATCGACGGGGCTAGCGAAACGATCCTGTCGGGAGCAGGCCCCTGGTCCGCCGCAACCGGGCAGCGGGGGTCAAAAAGGCAAAGGATGAGGAAAAGAAGGAAGTTACAGAACCTGGGAGTCCGGACCTTCATTCCTGTCAGACCTCAGTACCTTTTCGCGGACCATGAAGTCCACTCCTCGCCAGAGCATCTCTTCGGCTCTCTCCAGGCGAACAGAGAGAAAGGCGTGGAAAAGGATCAGCGGAACAGCCACGGAAAGTCCGGCAACAGTCGTCAGAAGGGCCTTCCATATACCTCCGGCCATCACCGCCATACTTGAACCCGTCATCCCCGGAAGGTTCCGGAAGACATCGATCATGCCGATAACCGTCCCCAGAAGCCCCAGCAGAGGCGTAACCCTGGCAATGGTGGCCAGAAATCCCAGGCCCCTCTCCCAACGGAAAATCTCTCTCCTGACCTCCTGTTCGAGAAGAACCTGCATGGCCTCGGGGTCCACTTCCCAGTGGTCAACGGCCACCCTGAAAAGCCTGTGAAGGGAGCTGTCGCTTCCCCTGACAAGGCGGGAGGCATCTTCCTTTTTCCCGTGATATATCAGGTCTCCCAGGGCAAGCTCAAGCGAGGAGGGATCGGTGGATGCCCTGAAGATGAACCACAATCTCTCCAGGACGATCGCTCCCCCCAGTACCGATAGCCCCAGGATCACCCACATTACAGGACCGCCCAGATCCATCAGTTCCATTTCAGCCTCACTCTACAGGGCCATCAGGCTTCTTACGGCTGCCGCCAGGTCTTCCGGGTCAAGAGCCATGGCAGAAAGGACATCGGAAGAAGAACCCGAATCACCGTACCTGGTGACGCCAAGGGTCCGGATATGGCAGCAGTTGCCCGTCTTGAGCAGTTTCGAGGCCACAATTGACCCCAACCCTGATGAGGCGTGGTGGTCCTCAAAGGTCACGATCCTCCCTGTGCGGGCAGCTTCCGCGATTGCGGCGCTTTCCATGTGAAGGGGACAGCCGGCATGATAGACGGAGACCTCGACCCCCTGGTCCTTCAGGATCTCCCAGGCCTTCAATGCCCTTGAGGCCATATGGCCCGTGGTAATGACTGCCGCATCCCCGCCTCTTCTCAGAAGGTCCAGGACACCGTAGCGGAATACGTATCCACCACCGAAAAAGGGCTCTCCCTTCTCATCGGTCACGACGGGTATTTTGCTTCGCCCCATGGCGATGCAGATGTTCCCCGGTTCGGAAAGGGCCCAGCGGGTCATCCGGTCGGCCTGGTTAGGGTCAGCAGGCACGAGAAGCCGCCAACCGAACAAGTTCCTGAGGAGACCGATATAGTCGATGCTCTGGTGAGTCTCGCCGTCCTCGCCCACGTCCAGGCCAACGTGGGTCAGCACAAGTTTCAGACTGGAGTGGTTGATGTCGTTCAACCTCTGCTGGTTGTAGGCCTCTGCAAGACCGAATACCCCGAAATCGGCCCAAAGGCTCGTAACACCGCAGACAGAGGCAGCGCCAGCTGCTGTCGCCGTGGAGTGCTCCTGGATCCCGGTCTCGATGAACCATTCGGGGCAGGCTTTGGCAAAACCTTCTACCTTGACGGAGCCTGCAAGGTCGCAGTCGAATACAAGTAATGGTGTTCTGTCCGGGTCGCTGTAGTTGAGCCTGCCGATGTCTTCAAGGGCGTTCCCGAAGCCGGACCGGTTATCGGTCTGTTTGTCGGGATAGTAGGTCCTGGGTTCACCGGTATTGATCGAGAGGACTTTTGCATCCGGTCCTGACGGCTTGGCAAATTCGCCAGAGTTGCGTTTCATGAAAGCCTTGTCAAGCAGTTCCGGTGACGCCCCAAGCTCTCTCATGGCCTCCTTGTAGTACTCCCCCGAGGCAGCCTTCCCATGGTAATCGGGGACTCCCTCCATGAAGGAGACCCCCTTCCCCATCAGTGTATGACAGATGATCACCGTCGGTCCGCGACTGGTCCTTGCCTCGGCCAGGGCCTTGTAAAGGTTCCGGGTATCGTGTCCGTCGCATTCGATGACGCCCCACCCGTCGACCTTCCAAAGGGACGGAATATCAGCTTTCATGATGTCATGGGTCCGGCCGGATATCTGGATGTTGTTGCAGTCAACCAGGGCCGTTATTCCCGCCAAACCGTGATGGGAGGCGATCCTCCTGGCTTCGGCAATCTGCCCCTTGACCTGTTCCCCGTCACTCATCAGGACGTAGACGTGATCCTTCCTTTTCCTGGCCCTTATGGCCAGGGCAAATCCTACGCCAGCGGAGAGGCCCTGTCCGAGGTTGCCGCTCCCCCAGTCAATCCCCGGGACCACCCTTTCGACGTGCCCCTGGAAGGTGCTTCCCGCCTGACGAAAGTGGGCCATGGCATCTTCGGAAGACACAAAACCGTATCTGGCGAGTACGGAGTAGGCTCCGGGAGAGGTATGGCCGTGGCTTACCACCACGAAGTCCCTTTCGAGGCCATGGAAATTTTCCGGGGTGATGTTGGCCGCGCCGTAAACCATCAGGTACATCTCCATGCTGGACAAAGAACCCGCCGGGTGACCGCTCCCCGCCGCCGAGGTCATGGTCACCGCCCAGGATCTGCACTCCCGGGCCGCTTCATCTATCAAGGCTGCGCCCCTGTCTCCCAGGAGCCTTTCCGGGAATCCCGCGAAAGCATCCTTAAGGTCTCTCATAAGCCATCCTCCCTGCTATGCCCTGAAAAGTTCAAGGGTATCGATCTCGGCACTCCAAGGATTATAACCCTAACGAACCCACCGAAAAAACGGCGGCCCAGGGCCGCCGTCGGGATCTGTCTGCTCTGATCAGGGACGGTCCCTCCGGTCCTTTAAATGTAGACCCTCGGCACTCTCGGTCCGAAGAGGCTTGTAACCTCGTAGTTGATCGTGCCCAACAGACCGGCTATCTCCTCCGGTGTGACGGATTCCCGCCCCTGGCTTCCAACAAGGACTACCTCGTCACCGGGGATAACTCCCGGGATATGGGTGATGTCTACCATGGTCTGGTCCATGCAGATGCTGCCGATCAGCGGAGCCCTTTTACCCCGGATGAGGACCGAGGCTTTCATGGAAAGGGGCCTGGTGTAGCCGTCGTGATAGCCAATGGGGAGAATGGCCACTCGTTCAGTCCCACGGGTCATGTACTTGAGACCGTAGCCGACCCCGCTGAAGGGAGGCAGCTCCCTAACAAGAGCGACGGAGGTCTTGACCTCGAATACGGGCTTGAGCTCTACACTCTTCTTGCAGTAGGGGGAAGGCCACATACCGTAAAGGATCAGCCCGGGCCTTGCTGCGTCAAGGTGCATCTCGGGGAAATTCACCGTTCCGGCGCTGTTGCAGACATGCCTGATCCTGAACCGGACGTTGCGTGAACGGAGCATGTCCAGGACCTCACCGAACCTCCCGAACTGGATGTGGGTATACTCTGGGTTCCTCTCGTCGGCACAGGCGAAGTGAGTGAAAATTCCCTCCAGATCGATACCCGGAAGATGGAGGATCTTCTCCACCTTTTCCGGAACATCTTTCGGAAGAAAGCCTATCCTTCCCATGCCCGTATCTACCTTCAGATGAAGGCGAGCGGTCTTCCCCTGGGCCGAAGCGGCCCTGCTCATGGCCTCGGCAAAGGACAGGTCGGTGCATGCCGCGCTGATGTCCATGGCTACAAATGGTTCTGCCGCATCCCGAGGGGAAGGTCCAAGGACAAGGATAGGTTCGCTTAGTCCGTTCTCCCTCAATTCCACGGCCTCGTCGGGAGTTGCAACGGCGAAACGCTGACAGCCGGCTTCCTGGAAGACCCTGGCTACCTGCGCGGCACCCAGGCCGTAGCCGTTGGCTTTTACGACTGCCATGAGGCTGCACCCAGGGTTGAGAAAATCCGAGATGGAGCTGAAATTGAAAGCAAGGTTCTCCAGGTTGACCTCGATCCTGGTAGGTCTAAGGGACAAGGAAATATCCTCCTTTCAAAAGAGAAGGGGGGCGCGGGGAATCCCCGGCCCCCTTTTGAAGCAGGAAAAGGGTTTAAACCCTGCAGGGACAGGGTTACTTGATAGCTCCGCTCTTACGCTTGGCGTCAAAGTCCTTGACGATCTTGCGCATCTCGTTCGAGAGCCACAGAAGCCCTATAAGGTTTGGCGCCGCCATGAGTCCGTTCATGGTGTCCGAGAGGTCCCATATATTGGTAAGGAACTTCCCTCCGCCGCCCCAGGCACCTATGACGCAGACAGCTATCCATAGGACCTTGTAGATCGGGGTTATCTTCAGGCCGAAAATGTAGACGGCCCCGGTCTCACCATACCAGTACCACCCCAGTATGGTCGAGAAAGCGAACATGGCAAGTCCCGCCGACATGATCATTACGCCGGGGGTCCCGAGGACTGTCTGGAAGGCCGTAAGGGTAAGCTGCGCCCCGGTCAGATCCGGCCTTGCTGTGAGGGTACCTGTGGTCAGGATGCCGATGCAGGTGATGGAGCAAATAACGATGGTGTCCATGAACACCTCGAAGAGGCCGTAAACGCCCTGGCGGGCTGGGTGATCTGTGACAGCGGTGGCGTGGACCATCGGCGCCGAACCCAAACCTGCCTCGTTGGAGAAGACCCCTCGGGCGACACCCTTGGTCAGGGCTACCTTGATAGACCATCCTGCTACGGCTCCCGGCATCGCCATGGGATCATTGAAGGCGTAGTAGACGGCATTGCTGATGGCCTGGGGAATAAGGTTGGCGTGGATCACAATGACAGCAAGGCCACCGAGGACGTAGAAAATAGCCATGAAAGGAACCAGATAGGTGGTGACGTCGGAGATCCTCTTCAGTCCGCCGATTATAACGAGAGCGACGAGTACGGCGATAACTATACCAGAAACGTATGAGGGGACCCTGAATCCGAGCTCCAGGGCCTGGGCCGTGGAGTTGGCCTGAATGGCGTTGCCGATCCCGAAGGCAGCAAAAGTAGTAAAGAAGGCAAAGAGCCATGCAAGCCACTTCTGGCCGACAGCTTTTTCAAGGACGTACATGGTACCACCGCGCCAGTTACCGGCAGCGTCCTTCTCACGGAACTTGACCGCCAGCGAGACCTCGGTCATCTTGGTGGTCATCCCGAAGATGGCCGTGATCCACATCCAGAAGAGGGCTCCCGGTCCTCCAAGGTGGAGGGCCGTAGCGGCGCCGGCGATGTTGCCCGAACCAATGGTCGAGGCGAGGGCAACGGAAAGCGCTCCGAAAGCCGAGATGGTTCCTTCCCCTTCGGCCTTTTTGCCTATCTTGCCAAGAACTTCCTTGAACATGAACCCGAAGTACCTTATCTGCGGGAAACCCAGAATGACAGAAAGATAGATGCCGGTCCCGACGAGAAGTGCGAGCATTGGGGGACCCCAGACTATTCCATTCACGTAGCTGTTAATAGCCATAAAGGCTTCCATAACAACAAATCCCTCCTTCTTCTCTGTTCAGCTGCCCTTGGACTCTCGTACACGAACTACCGGTTCAGTCGAACAGTCTCAGGCAAGGACCACCCCCTCTGCATTTGAGCTTGGGAGTTATCGAGGAGCTACAAGATTAAATTATCGAGTAAAATTATACCACAAACGGCTGCTCCAAGTTTCACAAGCAAGCCTTGTCGATCAGATGAACCCCTCGCTCCTCAGTGCCTCCTCCGCCTCGGCCAGGACACGGCCAGGGACTTTTACCACCGGTCCGGTACACCCCATGGCGGATTCGGCGAAGATCCCCCTCTTCCAGAGGGCTCTTACAGCATCTTCAATGGAGAGCACGTCAATACCGTGGATCTCGTCATCGGTTGGTTCACTGGGGGGCATCGACACCTCGACTTCCTCTCTTGTCCTCGAAGGTCGGAGTTCGGAGAGTATCTCCGCCAACCCGGCCTTGTCGGCGAGAGCCAGATGTTCGGCTATCTTTTCCGGAAGAGCCCCGGCGACCGCTGCCGCAGAGAACTGCAAGGCTCCCGAAATAACCGGGGCTCCCGAGGCCCTGGAGATGATTGAGACTATAAAGGGCCATCCGCCGCCTACCGAAGGACCGTAACCCCACCCTGTCGCCTCGTATCCGCCACCAGTGGTGAAGGCCGAGAACATCTTGATCAGGACGTTCCCTGTCAGCGTATCGGTGACACAGACGTCAACGGCACCCGCAAGGATGTCGTTGCCCCTGAGTATTGCCCCCCCGTCCTTCCTGACACTGCTCCCGAAAGAGAGAGGAAACCCTTTGTCACGCAACTTGAGAAGGGCTCTGTAGGCCGTCTGGGCTCCGTCGATGTTCAGTATGCCCACAGTGGGGTCGGATATACCGAGGGACCTTGCTGTGGCTACCCCGTAGACGGCGTTCCTGATCATGGCCTCGATCCTCTCGGTGGCACTGGTACCGGTGGTGGAGGCAATGAACATGGGCCTCCCCCTGGCGGGGGTCACGACCCTCCCTATGGTGGTAACTCCAAGGGGGAAGGGGTAGTGAAGGGCCACTGCCGCGCTGATATCCCCTTCCTTCAGCGCCGATTCCATTGCCCTTGAGATATCCTCTTCACAGTCAGGGGTCTCTATCCATTGGAGCTGACCGTAGCCGCCGATCCTTGGCCCGATCATCACCACTTCAAGACCGGGTCTTGCCTCCATGGCCGCCACTGCTCCCCTGGCAAGCTCTTCAGGGCCAAGTTCGCTGCCGGTGGCCATAAGGCCCACTCTTATGAGCGGTCCTCCGCTTTTCGCCGACTGGACGATGTCGCGCAGTGCTTCCCCGATGATCCTTTTTGTCTCTGTTCCAGTCATGGCCTTCACCCCGTCAGTTCTTTCGAGAGATCCTCCAGGGCTTCAAGGAGTATCCCGCGTACTTCCTCCGGGGTAACTCCCCTGGCTTCGCCGGACCTTCCCGAAGAGGGTTCGATGAGGAACGAGGCACCGTCGGAGAGGTTCGTAAGCCTTGCAAGGAAGAGGCTTCCTTTCCCTATTATCATGACCCGTTTGTATCTGGCCGCCTTTATGGCCTCGCAGGCATGACCGATAAAGGGCACCCCTGAGGGTATGTGCCCCTGGGTGTGGGCGAAACCGGGGATTCCCTTGCTCTCAACGAAGGATGCCATCTCCTCCTTCTTCAACTCGCCCTTCATGACAGCGAGAGCAGCGATCATCTTGAAGTTGGCCGCGGGAACGTCACCTGCCCCGGCAGGAACCGTGATCTCCGGGATCTGGAGTTCGGCGGCGAACTTGTCAACATCTCCGAAGGAGAGACCAATCTTCTGGAGAGGTTCATAGACCAGGGCCGAAGTAATAGCCTGTGGGGATGCCCCCGCACCGACAGAGTGTTTGCCCAGGGCGTCAAGTCTCATGACGGGGCATGTCCCGTCGTCAGCGTCCAGGAGAACGGCGAAGCTTCCCAGGCAGTCCTCCAGGGGGGGGATCCCCTTTCGGACATGGTCACGGCTGTTCATGAAGAGTTTGGGTATGGCGCCGCCTGCCAGAACTACCACGTTGGGCCTCGCTCCGCTCGCTACCTGTGTGGCTCCGGCAATGACAGCGTTGACAGGACCGGCGCAGAAGCTCCTGACATCAAACCCCGAGGCGTTCGCACAGCCCGCTATTTCAGCCACTGCCTTGGCGAAGTTCCCTCCTCCCCGCTGGTTCATGTCGCCGGCGGCTTCCTCTGAACACTCTATGACGTAGTCGATATCTGTCGGGGAAAGACCCGTCGTCTTTAGCAGGTGAAGAAGAGCCAGCACGGACCCCGCCTTGCTGGCAATATTTTCAAGAAGGACGTGAGCGGAGAGCGATTCGTCGAAATCGTGCCCCTTCCTGCAGCAGCCTACCACCCGGCCCTGGCAGAGGAGAGGAAGGGCTCCATGCTCTTCCGTCTCTTTCTCTATCTCCGAGGAGTCATGACCTTTCTCGAGCCTGGACATCAGCTTTCCGTTCATGAGGGGATGCTTCTCAAGTTCCCGGGAAACATCGGCTGCAAAAGACCCCTCCAGCCAGATGATGTCGAAAACATCACAGATATCGATAAGGCCGAGGAATTCGTTCTCGGGCATGATCTCTCCGAACCTGCCGAAACGTGAAGCGCCCTCCAGTCTGTTCTGGTACATTGGGGCGGGCTGCCCTGCCAGAGTATCCAGGTCGATCCCGCCGATGAATGCCTGGTTGGGAGCGTAGGAACATGCTTCATCGAAGGACTGCATGCTCCGGGCCAGTTTTTTGAGGTACTCCGTCTCTCCGTGGGAGACCCTCTCCATGTATGGAGTGTTCCCGTAGTGAAGTGCCAGTTCCGGGGTATGGCTAAGGCAATAGGAATAACCCCTGATCGCAACACGAGCCATGGGCGGCTCCTCCCTCCGATTCTGTGGATGGGTGGCCCGGGCTTATCGCCCGGGCCACCCCGGCAAACTCAATCGCTGAAAACAGTCTGGTCCTCTACGGGTGTCTCAAGTGCCTTCAGGGCCTTCTCGACAAGGGCCCGCCTGATCTTCTTCTCCTCCTCGGAGGTCCTCGAGGGATCTCCCAGAGGATGAGGAATCGCCACGGCCGGAACTATCCTGTTCGCTCCGACTGTTAGCGAAATGGGGACTATAGTGCAGACATGGACAACGGGAAGCCCCGCCCTTTCTATCTCCTTGACGATCGTTGCGCCGCAACGAGTGCAGGTCCCTCAGGTTGAGGTAACGATCACGGCATCAACGTTATCGTTCCTGAGCTTCTGGGCGATCTCGGCACCGAAACGCCTTGCGTTGCCCACGGAAGTACCGTTACCGACAGTCGCGTAGAAGGTCTCGTGGAACTTGCGGAAGACACCCTCCTTTTCAAGCTCGCGCATTGCGTCCACGGGGAGGACCCTGTTGGGGTCGCTGTTGGCATAGGTTGGGTCGTAGCCACCATGAGCTGTCTCATGGGTCGAAGAGTCGATCTTCAGAACGCCGGCAAGGCTGTACTCTCCGTACTTTGAAGCGCTCGAAGCCTCGATATGGTCAGGATTGCCCTTTGGGACAATTCCGCCGGACGTCACCAGGGCGATCCTGGCATTCCTCATGTCCGCCACCGGAGGATTCGGTGGGACCCTGTCAAAGCTTGGCATGGGGTACTCTGTGGTAAAGGGCTCTCCCTTCAATTTCCTCACGAACATATCGACGGCCCTTTCGGCCCCTATCTTGTCCATGAAGCAGTTCACCCTCACGCCTCTCTCGATGTAGCCCTCCTCGTCGGGCACTCCCATCTTCTCTCCCTTGAGCTGCTTGAGGAGAAGACCGGCCATTAAAGGAATGGCATCCTTCATGCCCCTGGCACTGTCGGCCGTTCTGGCGATATAGGTCGACTTGCGGTACATGTCTACCCCGGGGTTCTCCGGGTACATACCCGATACGGTCGGGATCTCCAGGTTCTTTCCTACCGCCTCGCATACCGCCCCACAGGCAGTACCGTAACGCCCTGCGTTGAAAGCAGGACCGGCGATGACGGCATCGGGAGCAAAGGACGCGATCAGGTCGAGGACTTCTTTCTCGGCCTTCTCGAGGTTGTCGGCAAAGTAGGTATCCCCGCATATTACGGTCCCCACGATCTCCGCTTCGGGACCCAGGACCGCATTCAGGGCCTGTCCAGGGCCTACGAAACCCTTCCTCGCTTCAGGCTTGTGACCGGCCATCTCCTCGCCGCCGATGCCTGCAAAGAACTGGTTGATATAGTGGACTACCTTGTACGCCATATAAACATTTCCCCCCTCTCTTCGGGGCAACCCTCTAAAGGGTGTATTTCCCGTATTGTTCCCGAACTCCCTTGACAGCGTTTGCAAGGCCCTCGGTATCGAGAACCATCTCCATCATCCCGATCTGCTCTTCCCAGACCGAAGGATCTGCCTCGTCCCTTATATCCTGCTCGAAAACGTGGTAGACCGCGAGTCCCAACGGGACTCCTGCCAGGGGACCTGCGAAGGTGGGATCGCCATTGGTTACCGTCTCTGCGTATATCTCGGCTCCCTCGGCGTCGGAGGACCCCAGTATCACTACCAGGTTCTCCGCCCCGTACTTCTCAGCGGCGTCCTTGACGCGCTGCTGGTTCTGCAGGTCCATGGCTCCCGCGGCGGTTCAGACGAAGCACTCCGTCACGGAGAATACTATGTCCGCACCGCAACCCTTGAGGCTCTCCTCCATAGCGGGAGCTGCTACCCCATCCCTCTCGCCGAGAAGGAGGACCTTCTTTCCTGCGAGTTTGCCCAAATCCGGCACCTCCTTTGAGATCAGAATTATTTCAAAAGCAAAGGTACAGCTAGATAGTGTAGGCCCCGATCCGGCTGAGGCCGAGCTCGCTGGTAGCCCCGGTTATAGCCTGGATCTCCACCTCTATGGAACCGTCCTCCCTTAGAGAACCCTCGAACCCTCCGGCGATAACGTTCGCAGTATCAGGAAGACCAATTACCCTCTCCATCTCTGGGAGAACGATGGTCTCGTTCGCGTTGGCTGCCGTAACGACAGCGTCGGCTTCCGGGCACGCGTCTGCCAGGGACTGGCTTGCGCCGTCCCTTCCTGCGTACTCGTCAGTGACAAGGACGGTCTTGATGCCGGACTGTTCGGCCTTGCGGCAGTTCATGATCAGGTCCGTGTCAGGATTGCCGAAGCCTTCCTCACTGATTATCACACCTTCGACTCCCAGCATCTTTGCCAGCTTCACGGCATAGGAGGAGCTGCGCTTCTTGTCGGCCAGGGTTGTGTTCTCGTTGGTGATGATGCATCCGACAAAGTTGAAGTCCTTGCCGTGCTTCCTGTACATGTGGTGAATGATGGGATTGTTCTGGTGCGAATAGGTGCTGTTCTTGTCGCAGGCCGAGACGCAGTTTCCTGATACGATCGCCCCGTCCATAACCTCGTTGGGATGGATCAGTGTCGGGATGATCCTCTTGGCATCGACACCGTAGACGTAAGTATCGTGGAGTAGACCCTGTGACTGGAGCATGTATAGGTAGGCCACCTTCGGGAGTCCCGGGAAAGAGGTCATGGCCCTGGCCAGGTCCGGGAGTTCGTAGGTCGCCACTTCGCCCTCGGATGTCTCCTTCGCGGCTGACGCCAGGAAGTGGGCCACCTTGAGGCCGGCAAGCCGGCAGGCAGACTCGTAGTCGTGCTTTTCCAGACCCTCGACAGGCTCAACTACCAGAACAACGTTGAAGGTCTTCGAGAAAGGCGTATAATCCGCTCCAGGACCGGACATATCAATGATGCCCTCCTGAAAACCCACGATCTTCCCGCAGGTGACCACCGCCGCGCCGCCCAGGACCAGCGTCGTTCCCTGCCCCACCGTCTCCACGTCACCGATAAAGCCCGGGAATACCTCTCCGGAGCCCTCCACCTTGCACCTTGGTTCAACAACATCCTTGACGGGGATGATCCTAGCGCTCTCTCCCGGCCGGGCAAGCTCAACCCTGACACTCGAGAATCTCTGGTCCTTCATCAGCATGTCGATTATTTCCTGCCTGTTGACCTTGAGAGTTCCGGCATCGAAGGAAGTCTTGTCGCCTTCCGAAAGGGCCTTCACAGTCACTCTCTGGATCTTAAGTTTCAATTAGGTTTCCCCCCTTTCGAAATACCGATCGCGCTCAGGCCAGATTCTCTACCTTTGCCCTGATCGCATCAGGGACTGCTTCTGCCCCGCTTACCCTGTCGACGATCTCCCCCCCCTTGTAGAACAGGAAGGTCGGTACTCCCATTACTCTGAGGGAAATGACAAGTTTGCGGTTCTCAGCGACGTTAAGCTTGCAGAACTTGACCTTGCCCTCGAACTCGTGGGAGATCTCCTCCACCTGCGGCATCAAGGCCAGGCAGGGACCGCACTTCGGACCCCAAAGGTCGACCAGCACCGGCAGGTCGCTCTTCAGGACCTCATCTTCAAAGTTGTCCTTGTTCAGCTCGATCACTCTTTTCACCTCCCTTCGGTATTCTCCGTCCCAAGGGGACGCTGCTCTCTGGTCCCCGGAAACACTCTTACCCGATCTCACCTCAACAACCCGTATTTCTCCAGGCTGTCACGCATCAGATGAACGTCAAGATCTGCAAAGTCCTCCAGGAGAAGGTGTTTCTCGCCGGTCTTGTCCCATGAACCACCTGTCGAGCGGTACAGCCCGATGGCCCTCTCCAGTATGGAGAGAGAGTCATGGTCTACAGAGTTGCTCCCTTCTGAAAGACCCACAAGGATGCTCCTGAAGGGCTGTTGAGAGGGCTGAACGTTCCCGTAGAGGGGGTGGGTCAGAAGCTGCCATCCGGCATGGAGGCGATCTCTCGCAAGGGTTAGAACACAAACAGGACCACCCTCAACGAAGGTGGCTTTCGAGGAGATGTTTCAAAGCCGGGCGTTGTTAGTAAGGCACTCGATCTCCTGGAACACTGAAAAACCCCCTATTCACTGAATAGGTGGGTTCTCTGTCCAGAATGCCCCTGCGGGAAAACCCCTCATCTGACGACGCTTCCCCGCGCCTGTCCAGAGACTTGTCCAGCCGCAATCCTTTCGCCTGAGAGTTTCATGCAACAGGTCTGCACTTGCCCCTTCGGCTCCCCAGTCCCCTTGAAGGGGATAAGGGTATCTCTTGCGACCTTCATCCAATAACTCCAGGGTGATTTTCTCATGAAGGGAGACAAAGGTCAACGAGAAGGGATGACAAAAAAAGCGGGGGCAAAAGCCCCCGCAGGTTAGGAACAAAAATTTTCCAACCTCTACCACTTGAGCCCGGTGATGAAGATGTATGCTATGGCAAGGGGAGCCACAACACGGCATACCCAGAGCCAGGCTGTGTATAGGCCGAAGGGTGCTGTGCCGTTGTTCTCCACTTCCTGTTTCGCGCCCTCGGTCCAGAACCAGCCCACGAAGAGGGCTATGAAGAAACCGCCAAGAGGCAGGAGCACGTTGGAAGCGAGGAAGTCGGCTGAATCCAGGAAGTCTCTTCCGGCCAGTTTGGGGATAATGCCAGCGATACCCATCGCCGAGGGGATCCCCAGGAGGAAGATGACTATTCCCATGATCCACGAGGCCTTCGGGCGGCTCCACTTCATCTCGTCGATGAAGTAGGCTGAGACGACCTCGAGAAGGGAAATGGCCGACGTCAGGGCCGCCACGAAGAGAAGAACGAAGAACATGGCCGACCATATGGCCCCTCCGGGCATCTGCCCGAAGACGTTGGGAAGGGTGATGAAGGTCAACCCAGGGCCGGCACCCGGCTCGACACCGAAGGCGAAGACGGCGGGAAATATGACAAGACCCGCCAGGAAGGCGACCATCGTGTCGAGGAAGCAGACCTGCATTGCAGCGCCGGGAAGGGTCTCCTTCTTGCCCAGGTAGCTTCCGTAGGTGATTATGCATCCCATCCCGAGGGAGAGTGAGAAGAATGCCTGGCCGAGGGCGGCGCCGAGAGCCCCGCCGGTGAGCTTGCTGAAGTCCGGCTTCAGATAGAAGTTGATGCCCTCTCCGGCACCGGGGAGCGTTACCGAACGGACGATAAGGATCAAAAGCAGCACGAAGAGCGCCGGCATGAGTACCCTGCAGTACTTCTCAATGCCTCCGCCGATACCCTTGTAGACGATATAGATGGTGATCGCCATGAACAGCGCCTGCCAGGCTACAACCTGGGGCAGGTTGGTAACGAAAGCCCCGAATTCAGCCCCAGCGTCCGCCTGCATGAGGCCTGTGAAGGATTTGATCACGTAGGCCATTGTCCAGCCGGCGATGACACCGTAGTAGGAGAGAATGATAAAGCCGGCGATAACTCCCATCCAGCCCACGATGGGCCACATGCCGCCCTTGATCTTTCTGAAGGACCCGACGGCGTTGAGCTGCGCGTTACGGCCGATGGCCATTTCAGCAAGCATTACGGAGAATCCGATAACAAAGACAAGAGCTACATAGACCAGGACAAAAGCAGCTCCCCCGTACTGACCCGTGATGTAAGGAAAACGCCAGATGTTCCCCAGCCCGACGGCAGATCCGGCACAGGCCAGGATGAATCCCAACTTGGTACCCCACTGTTCGCGTTGCGTTCCGTTGCTCATGCTAACCCTCCTCTTGATACTGGGCTTTGACTGCCAGCAAATGGACCCTTGATGCTAAACGGAACTTCCCTTATCGGCGTTAACACCCCCTTCACTTTGCTTCATAATCTTGATGTAATTATAAAGCCGTCCAATTTTTTTGGCAATCGGCCCTTGAGTCCTTCGGGATGCAGAGGAAGGGCCGGGAAGCCAGGTAAATTTTGCGCATTATATTACAAATAGAAAAACAGTCAATCCGCAAGGTAATTCAGAAAATTCCTCCCATGTTAAACAAGAGTCAGCTTAATTCCACCGCCTGTAGACCTCGGGTCTCCATGACGAGACCACCCTGTGTTCCCTTCTGGCTGAATCAACCCTGGAAAGATCAAGGACTACCCTCTGGAAGCGGGGCGCGTCGTCCATGTGGAGAATGACGTCTCCAAAGGGGTCCACCACCAGGCTCTGGCCTCCGAAGGATGAGTTCCTGCCCCTGTCGCACCTGTTGACCCCAACCACGAAGACCTGGTTCTCGATGGCCCTGGAGAGCAGGAGAGCTCTCCAGAACCTGATAAATTCTGTCTTCCATGCGCCAGGCACGAAGAGGATCCTCGCCCCTCCCGAAGAAAGCCGCCTTGCCAGTTCGGGAAACTCCACGTCGAAGCAGATCAGGATCCCGCAGGGGACCCCTCCCAGATCGAAACGGCCCGGGGAGACGCCTGGGGAGAGAATATTGGGTTCATCCAGACCTGGGTAGAGGTGGACCTTGTCGTATCGAAAGGAAACCTCTCCGTCGGGAGAAAAGACGAGGCACCTGTTCCTTGGCCCCGCCTCGGTCGATATGGCCATGCTGCCGGCTATGATCCATGTCTCGTTCCTGAAGGCAGCATTTGCGATCGATCCTACAAGAGGGTTATCTTCCGAAATAAGGACCTGGGAACCTAGAAGGGGGAACGCAACGTTCCAGAGCTCCGGAAGGACCAGAACATCGCACCCGGCCCTGGCAGCGTCGCGGATCTGGCCGAGGACATATCTGGCGTTTTTGGCCGCATCATCGCGGATCACTTCAAGCTGAAGGATGCCAACCCTGGGATTATCCATCCCCCACCTCCATTCTGTTAGACTACATCTTGAGGCACGAACGGGCAAGTTCAATGATAAACTTGAAAGGTTCAGCTACAGGGATCCGTTCATGGCTGTCTTCAAAGGAGTGGGATGACAATGTGTCTGGCGGTTCCGCACAGGATAATCGCATTGAGAGCCACGAACAGGGCCTTGGCCCTTGCGGGGGCGGTGGAGACCGAGATCAGGACCGACCTTGTCCCCGGTCTCGGGGAGGGTGATCTAGTGCTTGTCCATGCCGGTTTCGCGATCGAGAGGCTCCTCCCTGAAGAGGGTGAGGAGCTTGAAAGACTGTGGGAAGAGGTAAGGGAGCTTGCAGGTCCGCAGACCCGATGACATGAGAGAACGCATCCGGATGCTTTCTGGAGCCCTCAGGGGGCTTGCTGATCGCCCTGTCAAGGTGATGGAGGTCTGCGGCACCCACACCGTTTCCATTTTCAGGCAGGGATTAAGGGCCCTTTTGCCCCCCGACGTGGAACTGGTGTCGGGCCCGGGGTGCCCCGTCTGCGTCACGTCACAAGGTGAGATAGATGCCGCCGTCTCCCTGGCGGGGCTAAGCGGGACGACGGTCGCGACTTACGGAGACATGCTCAAGGTCCCCGGAAGCGGGACAACCCTGGAGGAAGAGAGGTCCAGAGGAGCGGACATAAGGGTGGTAACATCGGCCGATCAGGCCCTTTCAATGGCAAGGGGCGACCGAAAGCGCAACGTAGTCTTCGTTGCCGTCGGGTTTGAGACAACAGCCCCTGCCACGGCATCGGTCGTGATCGATGCCGTACGTGAGGACCTGGACAATTTCATGGTCCTCAACCTGCACAAATCGGTCCCGCCTGCCCTGGAAGCACTTGCCTCGGACCCGGAGGTGAAACTCGACGCACTGCTCCTGCCAGGACACGTAAGCGTGATAACAGGGTTGGAACCCTACCGGTTCCTTCCTGAAAAGTATGGTATTGCCTGTGCCGTGGCGGGGTTCGATGCCGAAGATATCATGCTGGCCCTGGTCGAGGTGACAAAACAGGTCCGGAAACAGGAACCCCTTGTCGCATCACTTTACGGTCGTGCCGTGAGACCCCTCGGGAATACCGAGGCCAGGAGCGTGATGGAGAAGGTATTCACCATGAAAGACGCCTCCTGGAGGGGGCTTGGGGTCATACCGTCCTCGGGGTATTCTCTCAGGGAAGAGTTCTCCCGCCTGGATGTCCTTGAAAGGCTGGGGATGACCGTTAATTCGACCCTGCCGCCGGAAGGATGCATGTGTGGAGAGGTCCTCAAGGGACTCATCGACCCGCCATCGTGCGGGCTCTTCGGAGCTTCGTGCACACCCGTTCACCCCGTCGGCCCCTGCATGGTATCTACCGAAGGCAGCTGCGCGGCCTTTTACCGTTTCCAGAGAGGGAGGAGAACAGACTGGGAGCACTTACCATAGGACACGGGGCAGGCGGAAGCCTGACCCAGGAGCTTATTTCACTGATAACGGGGCATTTCGATGCCAACCCCAGGGCTGACGGCGAGGACTGCGCGATCCTCCCCGACGGTTTTGCTGTGACCATTGACGGGTACACCGTATCTCCTCTCTCCTTCAACGGCGGAGACATCGGGAAACTCTCGGTCTGCGGGAGCGCCAATGACCTGTCGGTAAGGGGTGCAAGACCTCAATACCTGGCTCTGGGAGTCATCGCCGAAGAGGGTCTCCCCATCAGAGAACTGATGACTTACATGGAGAGCGCTGCCAACGTTTGCAGGTCCCTTGGCATCGAACTCGTAACTGGCGACAGCAAGGTAGTCCCCAGAGGGCAGGTGGACGGGCTCTTCCTGTCGACCTGCTGCATAGGAAGAACAACACAAACGACCCCGCTGGGAGCTGCGAACCTTAGACCCGGCGACAGTATAATCCTCAGCTGCCCGCCCGGAATGCACGGAGCCACTATCGCCGCCCACAGGTACGGCCTGAAGGTCAGGGGGCTCTCCTCGGACTGCGCTGCACTCTGGCCGATGATTGAGCCTTTACTCCCCGTTCCGGGTCTCCGCTGCATGAGAGATTGTACTAGGGGCGGGCTCGGCACGGTTCTCTGCGAATGGTCAGAGGCAGCCGGCCTTGGGATAGAGATCGATGAAGAGATGATACCCTGGGACGAGGCTACCCTCTCTGTTTGCGACATCCTGGGTTTCGACCCCCTTCACATGGCGGGGGAGGGATGCGCAGCCATTGCCGTATCCGGCGAGGATCCCGACAGGGCGTTGGGGCTACTGAGAGCCCACAGCCTCGGAGAGAGGGCCTCTGTAATTGGCCGTGTGACGGAAAAGCACCAGGGGATGGTAGGGATCAGGACAGTCTCAGGGGGAACACGTCTGGTTGACAGACCCGTAGGTGAACTCCTTCCAAGGATATGTTGAAAACCCAAAAACCAGGCGGCAGGCTACAGTCGTCAGGCAACAGAATAGTCAAGGACGTTAACGGTCAACAGTGAACGGAAGGATCAAAAACAAACCTCTCACGCTTACTTCTCACGCATCTCGCTGTCCTCATCCTACCCCAACCCCATTATCCTTGTCGCGATGCCGAAGTAGACCAAAAGCCCCACCACGTCTACGACGGTAGTAATGAATGGCCCCGAAACTATAGCCGGATCGAACCGCAGGGCCCTGGCCGCAAAGGGCAGAATGACACCGGCAAGGTTGCCTATCAGCACCACGGCCACGAGGGAAACGGCAACCACTACTGCGACATCAGTTCCCGTTCCGAGAGTAATGGCCCTGAACACGCCAAAGAGAGCGAGGGCTGCGCCAAGCATAAGCCCTGTAAAAGCCTCACGCATGAAAACCCTGCCTATGTTGCCCCACTCGATCTCACCCAGGGTCATGCCCCTTATCATCAGGGTGGAGGATTGTGTCCCCGTGTTGCCTCCGCTGTCTATGAGAAATGGTATGAAAAATGTCAGGGCAACCACGCTCTGTATAGAAGACTCGTGATATTTAAGTATCGACGATGTCAAAGCCTGGGTTAGAATACATACCATAAGCCATGTCAGTCTTTTCCCTGCGAGGGTGAATACGCCCGTGTCGAGGTACTTCTCATCGATGGGCTGGATACCGGCCATGCGTTCAAAGTCCTCGGTGGCCTCCTCCTCGACTATGTCCAGAACGTCGTCGAAGGTCACGATCCCCACAAGACGGTCCTCAAGGTCGACCACCGGAATCACGTGAAGGTCGTAACGCGACATCAGCCGCGCCAGCTCCTCCTGGTCCATGGTGGTCCTTACGTGAACAGGGTCATCGTCCATCAGGTCCGATATCAGCGTCTCAGGCTGCGCAAGGATGATGTCCTCAAGGTCAACCACGCCTTTCAGGCGCCTCTCCCTGTCCATGACAAAGCAGGTGTATATGGTCTCCTTGCTACGGGCTTGCCTGCGGATGTGCTGCAACGCATCAACAACCGTCATCGACGCCTTCAGACCTATGTACTCGGCCGTCATGATCCTGCCCGCCGAGTCCTCCGGGTAGTTCAGCAGACGGTTCGCTATCTTCCGCTCCTCCGGCGAAAGATGCTGCATCAGCTTTTTCACTGTCTTCGCAGGAAGTTCGTCAAGAAGGGCCGTCCTGTCGTCGTCGGACATTTCCTCGATGATCTCCGCCGCCTCCTCCTCGGTAAAGCTCGCCAGAAGTTCCTCACGCCCGGAACCCTCCATGTGCTCGAAAACCTCTATGGCAAGATCCTTCGGCAACAGACGGAATATGAGCACCATCTTCGCACGCGGGCTACCCACAAGCATCTCGCTTATGTCGGCAGGCTCCATCGTCGACAGCGCTTCCTTGGTCTCGGGGAAACGGTGCTCCTGAAGCAACCTTTCAATGTGGCTGTATAGACGGTCAAGACGCTCTCTCATGGTGGCTGCACCCCCGGTATGCGGCCTCCTGCAAAACAAACACAACAGGGCTTGAAAGCACCAAAAAGGCTACTTCAGGCCAGGCAGGTCAGCCTGCGTATGGTCTCAGTACAGTTATGTTCACGAGGGCGACTTGCGCGGCGGACAGGTCGTTCTTGCCGCTGCCGGGAGGGGCGGTGCGTGAGGATAACTTCCGCTATCTCTCTCCGGCGTTCACCCCCTCTTTTTCCTTACCTGTGCTTTTGCATTGCGGTCCGCTACTTTGGCTTTCTTCCATTTACATCTCCCCGGTCAGTAGTCTCGATCAATGCTATAACAACAGCTCTCCAGGGTCAACAAAAAGGGCGGGGCGCTCCGGGCGCCCCGCCCTGGTCTCTGATCATCTGGATCAGACTTTCTTTACATCTCCAGAGAGAGCCTTTCTATCGAAAGACTTCTGCCTGTGCCCCCGTCGATCTCTACCACAACCGCGTCCATCTTCAGATCGGTCTTGCATACCTCGAACTTGGTGGGCATGCCGGTCAGAAAACGGTTGATGATGGCGTCCTTCTCCATTCCGATAACCCCACCGTGGCCACCGGTCATACCCACGTCTGAAATGAAGGCCGTTCCGCCACTCAGGATCGCCTCATCGGCGGTCTGAACATGAGTATGGGTGCCGAGCACTGCGGAGACCCTTCCGTCAAGGTAGAGCGCCAGGGCACGTTTCTCCGATGTCGCTTCGGCATGTACATCCACCAGGACCGGCAGCCCCTCCATCCGCAGGAGCTCCTCATCGGCCCTTCGGAAGGGGCAGTCGATGGGCTGCATGAAGACCCTCCCCTGAAGGTTCAGGATCCCCAACTTAATGCCCTTTTTCTCGATCACCATCGAGCCGTTGCCCCGGGTTGACGGCGGATAGTTGGCCGGTCTGACCAGCCGATTTTCCGCGTCCAGAAGTGCAAAGGCCTCCCTGTTGTCCCAGATATGGTTCCCGCTTGTCATGGCGTCCAGACCTTGCCGGAAAAGCTCTTCCATGACCTTCTCGGTCAGTCCGAACCCTCCGGCCGCATTCTCAACATTCGCAATTATGAGGTCGAATGGACCCCATTCGGCTTTTGCCCTGGGAAGAAGACCCGAAAGGGCCTTCCTTCCGGGATTGCCGACAATATCTCCCACAAAAAGGACCTTCAATGCTTTCACCTACTTGGCGAACTCCACGGAACGCGTCTCCCGGATAACTATTACCTTGATCTGCCCGGGATATTTCATCTCGCTTTCGATCTTCCTGGCGATGTCGTAGGCCAGTTTGTGAATTGCCCCGTCATCGAGGCTGTTCGGGGCAACCATTACTCTTATCTCCCGCCCTGCCTGGATGGCATAGGCCTTGGTAACACCCTTGAAGGTCTTGGCAAGGGTCTCCAGTGTTTCCAGCCTCTTGATGTAGGATTCCAGGCTCTCCCTCCTGGCCCCAGGCCTAGAGGCGCTGACCGCGTCAGCCGCTGACACGATGACATCGTAAACGGAGGTCATCTCCTGGTCTTCATGGTGAGCAGCCACAGCGTTCACTACCTCGGGGATCTCCCCGAACCTCTTGGCCAGGTCCCGGCCGATTAGGGCGTGGGGTCCTTCCACCTGGTGATCTACGGCCTTCCCGATATCGTGGAGAAGGCCTGCCCGTCTGGCCAGGTGTTCATCGATACCCAGTTCAGCTGCCATGATCCCCGAGAGGTGAGAAACCTCAAGGCTGTGGGAGAGCGCGTTCTGTCCGTAACTGGACCTGTACCTCAGCTGACCGACCAGTTTGATCAGTTCGGGGTGCATGGACTTGATCCCCGTTTCGAGCATGGCCTCCTCACCCGCTTCAAGGATCTTTTCCTCAACATCCTTCTGTGCCTTCTCTACGATCTCCTCGATCCTCGCAGGATGGATCCTTCCATCGAGGACAAGCCTTTCCAGGGAGAGGCGGGCAACCTCTCTCCTCACAGGATCGAAACTGCTCAGGGTCACCGCTTCGGGCGTATCATCCACGATAAGGTCGACCCCTGTGAAGGTCTCAAAGGCACGGATGTTCCTTCCTTCCCTGCCAATAATTCTCCCCTTCATTTCGTCAGATGGCAGGGATACCACGCTGACGGACATTTCAGAGGTATGGTCAACAGCACAGCGCTGTATGGCACTTACTACGATCTCCCTGGATTTGCGTTCGGACTCCCTTCTTGCTTTTTCCTCGAGCTCCTTGAGTTTGAGCCCTATCAGGTGCGCAGCCTCTTCTTCCACTTCCTTGAGGAGAACATCCTTGGCCTGTTCCCTTGACATGCCGGCGATCTCCTCCAGGCGTTCCATCTGTTTCCTCCGGACGGACTCGACCTCTTCGAGGCGGACCGACATCTCTTCCTGTCTTCTCCGGAACTCCTCCTCCCTATGGAGTATGGTCTCCATCTTGGAGTCGAGGTTCTCCTCCTTCTGCTCGAGCCTCCGTTCCGCGCGCTGAAGTTCAGCGCGCCTTTCCTTGATCTCACGTTCCGTGTCCTGTCGGAGGCGGTGCATCTCCTCTCTTGCCTCCGTCAACATCTCTCTTTTCCGCCTGTCGGCCTCCTGAAAAGCGTCCTTCAGGAGTTGGTCGGACTGTTCTCTGGTCCCCTTGAGTTTCTTGTCGCTCAGGTATCTGTACACAAGGAAGCCGGCCGAAATGCCGACGGCGAAAGCTGCTGCAAGCATTACAGGCAACATCTGAACATCACTCCTTATTCCGTTGTCAAGTTTCGTGACCTGTCGATCTATTCGGCAGTCGCAATATGCAAAAAAGCGTCCTGATGTATTCTACAGATTAGGAGGTACTATCACAAGCCCGCCGGATCGCTTCCCTGATAACGGAGAAGGTAAAACCTCTCCTGGACAGCCTGCCCCAGGTTTTTTTCGTATCAACTTCTGGCCCCCAATGGCGGATCAGTTCCTCTGCCCTTTCGATCTCGTCCTCAAGGTCGAAGGGGACCATTCTGTCGACAAGGTCCCTCTCAACACCCCTTTTCAAGAGTTCCATCCTCATCCTCTTGAAACCCAGCTCTCTATGGGTGGAGACGAAGAGCTCGCAGTAGCGCCGGTCGTCTATCAATCCCGTCTCCTGCATTTCATCGCAGATCCTGTCTGCTGCAATTTCCATGGCTCCTCTGGCCAGGATCTTCCTTTTGAGCTGCATTCTGGTCAGCTCGGATCTGTACACCAGCCTTGTAGCGTACTCCGTCAAGCTTTCGTGGCTTTCATCCTTCATCGCCACTCACGCCGTCCCGGCAAGCCTGAGTTTGGCTCCCAGCTTCCTGAAGACCTCCCTGCGAAGATCAGGGAAACCGGATAAAGATGGATCCGACCGTACAAGAGAAAAGGCATCCTCCCTCGCCTCCTCCAAAAGGCGCCTGTCCTTGACCAGATCGGCAATACGGAAATCTGTTATGCCATGCTGCCTTACTCCGCATATCTCACCGGGCCCCCTGAGGATCAGGTCCTTCTCGGCTATCCTGAACCCGTCCGATGAGGAACACATGACTTCGATCCGGGCCCTGCCTTCGTCGGTACCCGGCCTTCCCACGAGAAAACAGGAACCTGCCGAACTGCCCCTCCCCACTCTCCCCCTAAGCTGATGGAGCTGCGAGAGGCCGAAACGATGAGCATCCTCGACCACCATTACCGTCGCCTCGCTCACATCAAGACCCACCTCCACGACGGTCGTGGATACAAGGATCGATATGTCTCCGCCTGCGAACGCCTCCATCGTCTCCTCTCTCTCCTCCGGAGAGATCTGGCCGTGAAGGATGCCGACCTTCTCTTCCGGGAAACGTTCCGCAAGGATCTCGTGGCGCCTTATTACGGGCATAAGGGGGAGTTTCTCGCTTTCCTCGATCACGGGGCATACCCAGTAGACCCTCCCCCCCCGGGCCATCTCTTTTGCAATGAATTTCATCAGCCTCGGGTCGTCGGGGTCGTGAAGGTGCCTGGTCACCGTTGGTATCCTTCCCGGGGGAAATTCATCGATCACGGAGAAGGCCAGGTCCCCGAAGACAGAGAGGGTCAGGGTCCTCGGTATGGGAGTGGCGGTCATTACAAGAACATGGGGATGGTCTCCCTTTCCTGCGAGGGCCCCCCTCTGGAGTACCCCGAACCTGTGCTGCTCGTCTACGACCACTGCGGCCAGGCTCCCGAACCTGACCGTTTTCTGGATCAGGGCGTGGGTCCCCACCACGATACAGGGTTCCCCCGACGCGATCTCCTCGAGGATCTCCTCTCTCCGTGAGCTTGGAAGAGACCCCACAAGAAGGTGGACCGGGACACCCAGTGCCGATAGCCAGTCCGTCAACCTCCGGTGATGCTGCCTCGCCAGGATCTCCGTCGGGGCCATGATCACTCCCTGGAAACCGCTGTCAGCTGCAGCCAGCAGGAATATCAAAGCCACTACTGTCTTGCCTGAACCTACATCCCCCTGGAGAAGCCTGTTCATTGGAATGTTCCCCGAGCTGTCCCGGGCAAGCTCGCTTAATACTCTCTCCTGGGACCCGGTCATCGGGAAGGGAAGGACCTCAGCAAGGAATCGTTCCATCAGAGGTCCTTTCCACGTAAGGGGTTTCCCCTCAGTGTCCTCCATGTAGCCCTGCTTTCTTATCGCCAGGGCCACCTGAAGGAGAAAGAGCTCCTCGAAGGCAAGCCTTTTTCTTGCCCGGGCCCACTCCTCTCTCCCCGTAGGGAAGTGCATCTGGGAGATGGCCGTCTCCAGGGGGGTGAGACCTTTGGCCTCCCTTATGAATTCAGGAAGGGGATCGGTGAGATCCCCCGGAAAGGAGCCTATTGTCTCGGATACCAGTCGGCGCAACCACTTCTGGTATATTCCCTCGGTCCCCGGGTAGACGGGGACTATCGTCCTCTGGCCAGGGGAGCCATCCTCCCCGGCAATGATCTCGAATTCGGGGTTGGTGAACTGCAAAAAACCTCCCCTTCTGTCCACCTTGCCGAAGAAGGAAGCTTTTGAGCCCGGCAGCAGGATCTTTTCCAGGCCCCTCCTGTTGAACCAGACCGCCTGGGCCAGGGTGGAACCGTCGCTTAGAAGAGCTGTCACCAGGGACAGATTCCTCTTCCTTGTAGGTTTCCTCTCTATAGCCACTACGCTGGCGACAGCGGAGGAGAATGACCCTGCCTGAAGGGACGCCAGGGGCGCTGCTACTCCCCGGTTCTCGTAACGGCGGGGGAAGAGATACAGGAGGTCCTCGATGGTCTGTACGCCAAGCCTGAGAAGCCGGGCAGCCCTTGCGGGCCCGACACCTTTCAGGAATCTGACGGGAGAGTCCCTGGTCAGGGCCTCCGTCACCGACAGTCCTCCCTCTCCTTTTCGTTTTCACTCTCATCGGCCGGAGCCTCCAGCGATTTCAGCATAGATCCGAATTTGGCAAGAAGTCCCTTGAATTCTGCTACGAACTGGTACCTGATCTGCCTGAGCCTCTCTATATCCCGCTTGTGGGCATCCACCCTGTCCTTGGCACCGATGACGATCTTGTGGGCCTGGGCTTCAGCCTCGGCTATGATAACCTCCGCTTTGCTCTCGGCGCTGCTCACCCTCTCCTCGGCGCTCTTCTGCGCAAGCACCAGGGCCTCCTGCAGAGACTGCTTAAGTTCTGTATACTCCCTGACCTGCTCGTCAAACCTGGAGAGCTGGACTTCCAGGGTCTTGATCTTCTCAGAGTAGATCTGCAGGCTTCCAGCAACTTTTTCAAGAAATTCTTCGACCTCTTCGGTGTTGTAGCCTCTCATGGCCTTGCTGAAACTGATCTTTTCGACATCAAGAACGGTCAAAATATCTGACATGGCATTCCCTCCCCGCCTGCCCCTCTTAAAATGCCACGGGGTCAGTATTTTCTTCTGCCGAAGATCGCGCTTCCGATCCTCACCATGGTGCTCCCTTCCATCACGGCATACTCGAAGTCGTCGCTCATTCCCATGGAGAGGACCGGGAGATCGATCCCCAACCTGGACCTCAGCCTGTCCCGAAGTTCCCTCATCGATGCAAAGAGCGACCTGGTCCCCCTCTCATCGAGACCGAGGGGGAGGACCGTCATCAGACCCTTCAGATCGAGAGTTGTACTTCTCTCAAAAAGACCCTCTGCCAACAAAGGGAGATCCTCCCTTGATACACCGTACTTATCGGGGTCCTCTCCGATGTTCACTTCCAGGAGAACATTCATCCTTCGTCCCAGGGAAAGACATGCCTTTTCAAGAGCTGAAGCAAGCTCCAGGGAATCCACGCTCTGGATACAGCTGAAGATCTCGGCGGCTTTCCTTGCCTTGTTCCTCTGGAGATGTCCCACGAGATGCCATGGAACGGATGATCTCGGGGCGGAGAGATCCCATTTCAAAAGAGCTTCCTGCACCCTGTTCTCTCCAAGGGCATCCACGCCGCAGAGAGCGGCCTCTTCCATCTCTTCTGCAGAACGGGTCTTGGTTACCGCCACGATACTTACAGCATCTCCATCAAGGCCCATTTTTCCTGCCGCCCTTGCTATCCTCTCCCGGAGGGAGTCAATGTTGTCAGCGATACCTCTCACCAGATCCTTACCTCCCCCTCTGAGGCGTCCGACCCGGATGCGATCACCAGATCCCCCGGGGCCAGGCCCCTTTCTACCAGAAACCGTCTGCCGGATACGGGGACACCTGTTACCTCAACGGCTACTGACCGGTCACCTGTAACCAGGAACACCATCTTCTTCCTCTCCCTGAGGGTGACAGCACTCTCCGGGATGAGCACTCCCCTTGCGTCCTTTACGTGGAGCAGGTAAGAGACCCTCCTCGAAACGATCTCTTTCTCTGAAAAGAACGGAAAGGTCAGGTAGACCTTGATGGTCGGGCCGAGGTCGTTCACGGCCCGGACCTCAGCCCTGAAGGGGAGATCGGAGGCTGATCTCTTAACCTCTATGTAGTCCCTTTTGGATGGGTCCCAATCAAGGGCTGATCTCTCCAGGTAGGCCACACATCTCAGCGACTGGGGCTGGGGGATGAACTTGCCGATGCCGCCCCCCGATGGGACCTTCTGACCGTCATCAAGGAAACGGAGCGGACCCGGATCGGGCAGCCTGGAACTCCCCGGCCATATGGACCCGTAGGTCCAGCTGCCCTCCGATCCGTCGAGGGAGGCAATGAAATACCCCGGACCAGGAGCCTTTACCTGTCTCCTGCCTTCGGCAGCCTCCACCTCTGCGATCAGGTCACCCTTTGCACAGTAGACTGGCCCCCTCCCGAGGGGGAAGGATACCGTCCCGTCGGCAGGCGATGTCAGGGTGATCTCCTCCCATATCAGTACCCCCTCCAGCGGGACGTCGAGGGGTATGACCACGGGTTCAGCCACGGCAAGCTCCGGCCGGAGGCGGAAGTAACGGTCCCACCAGGCCTTATATACAAGGACCGCTCCGACCACTATGCAGGCAGTGAGGAAGTAGTAGAGAACTTTAGTCGCGGTTTTACTTTCCATGTTTTTATCATAACACTCCACCGGACCCTTTTTTAAAGCCCTTCCCTCTTCAGAGCAGGATCCCTGTCAGCCCAGGGATCCCATCTGTCACAGCCCAGGCCCCTTCCCTCAGAAGGATCTCCCGGTTGCGTCCACCGGAGGTAACGCCTATGAACCTGACCCCGGAACGTCTCGCCGCTTCAGCATCGATCTCGGAATCGCCTACCAGGAAAGCCTCTCCCGCTTCACTTCCAAGGATCTTGAGTGAAAGCCTTACGGGTTCGGGGTCCGGCTTCGGGTTTTTCACGTCCTCCAAACCGACGACGGAGAGAAAGAACTCCTTCAGACCTGAACTCTCAACGGCAGGGACCAGTCTTTTCCTGTTCGATACCACACCAAGGGCGAGGCCCTCTTCCCGTAGCCTGGACAGGGTCTCCCGTGTCCCGGGGAAGGCATCCATCCTTTCATACTCCAGCGGGACCAGGTGTTCACGGTAATGATCGATCCATTCAGGGTCGAAGTGACCCCATAGCATCTCCATGGCATGGACCATGGGGTATCCTATGGTCCTGACCACTTCCTCACGGGACACCTCGGCGAGACCGAAGAAAAGGGCCAGCCTGTTGAGGCAGTAGGTAATACCTATGCTGCTGTCCACCAGGGTCATGTCGAAATCGAAGAGGACAGCACCTTTCACGCCCTGTTTCCCAACGGAGGCTGACGGGTCCATTAAAGCCTTCACTTTCCAGGGTCCAACCGGTTCATCAGGTCCAGACCTCTTGCCAGCCGGGTGACGTTCTCCGCCACGGACCTGGCCACGCCCATAAGGGCCTCGTCAGTGACCCCACCTATGTGTGGCGTAAGTGTGACAGCGGAGTTCTCAAGCAGGGGATCCTCCGGATCGGCAGGTTCATCCCAGAATACATCAAACCCCGCCCCGGCAAGGTGTCCCCGGCCCAGTGAACTCTCCAGTGCTGTCCGGGATACCAGTTCGGACCTGGCCACATTGATCAGGTAGGAACCTGGATCCATGGAACTGAAAAAATCCTCGCCAGCGATCCCCCTGGTGTCTTCGTTGAGCTCCAGGGAGAGTATGACGAACCTGCACCCCGGCAGTGCATCCTGCAGGCGGTCGAGGGAGCAGAAACTGTCAAGACCCAGGGAGCCGAATGACCCTCGTTCGGTCCTGTTAACCCCGGTGACATCCATGCCCATCCCCTTCAGCCTGGTAACAATGTTCCGACCGACGTTCCCCAGGCCTATCACGCAGGCCCTCTTTTTCCACAGAGCCACACCCTGGGGCGAGAAGAGCCTTCTTTTGCGGATGCTCTCCTGGCATCTTCCGAACCTCCGGGAGAGCAGGAGCATGTGCATCAGCGCTATCTCTGCGACCCCTTCGGCATTGCCTGTCCCTTCCGAAGGTACGTTGCACACATCTATGCCCTTCCGGAAACAGGCTTCCAGGTCGATCCTTTCAACACCTACTCCCCACTGGTGGACGAGCCTGAGCCTCGAGGCTCCCCTGATAAGCTCTTCGTCGACATCCAGGGGACCGGTGACCAGGACATCTGCCATTCTTATCCGGTCCTTGATATCGGACAGGTCGGCCACTTCTATCTCATGCCCCTCAAGGAGCGGTCCGACGATACCCTGGAGTTTCTCGAAGGTCCTTGGGTAAAACAGTATTTTCATCGGTGACGGTCCCCTCTCTGCTGATCGATCCACACACCCTTGTCCCTGGACAGACTTGCAAAGGCCTCATGGGCATGTATGCTCTTGCGGCTTACAACCCTTACCGAATACCAGAGGATCCTGGGGTCATCGTCCAGACGCACCGCAACATCTCTGACCACGTCCTCAACGAACCTGGGGGTATCATATGCCTTTTCGGTTATGAACTTCTCGTCCTCGCTCTTGAGAAGAGTGAGGACCGGGGACGATGCGCCCTCTTCTGCGATTTCGGCCAGTTCCTCGATCCAGACCAGGCGGTCCATCCTGACGGTGATCGTCACTTCTGCTTGCTGGTTGTGAGCCCCCTTTTCAGAGATCTTCCTCGAACATGTGCAAAGGGTGTTCACAGGGACTATGACAGTAAGGGTGAAATCGAACTCTTCCCCGCTTGAGGCCAGGAAGGCCACATCGTATCGGGTCAGGCTGAGCGCCCCGCTTACGGGAGCCTTCCTCACGGCAAAATAGGGGAAGCTGAACCTTATCTCGGCCTGCTCCACATCGAGATAATCCCTCAGGGTCGCGGCGATACGCTCAAGATTCGGCAGTATCACGTGGCCGTTGCAAAAGTTAGGGATCTCAATAAAACGACTCATATGTATCCACCTTTAGTCCCTGGAGAGAGAGACGGACATCTCCACCTTAGCTAAAGCGTGCTGGATCTTTTCGTTCCGGTCCCTGACCTCGATCGGGTAGGCCAATCCTGTCACACCTACGCTGTCGACGGGAATGTTCCGGATATCACCCTCGCTCTGTACATCCCGCGTAAGGAAGGCACCCCTCCGATCTGTAATTACCCCTTCTCCTGTGTCTCGGGGGTCTTGCTGTTCTCGGACCCCTTCCCTGACGGCTTCCCGGGGGAGCGGTCCCAGAGATCCAGGCTCTCCTGGCCCGGGGGCAGATCGGGGTCGATCCCCAGAAGAGTCCTCATCTGAAGGGCGTTCCTGACAGCATTGTCTCGGAAGCAGTTGTTGAACATCAGGAAGACTCTGCCGACCTCTTTTGCCAGGGCTTGGGCCCTCTCGCTGAAAGGTCCAAGTTCGGATATATCGTACAGATAGTTGAAGCGCTCCGCCACCTTGGCCTCCCTTTTATTCCACGCTACAGTGTTCCTCCCGTGGAACCTCATCACCGTGCCCCATGTTGCGGTAATATGCCATTCGGGAGGGACCGTCCACTCAAGCCTGGGTTCATCCACAGCGGTAAAGGCCATGTTCTGGTCTCTCAGAAGGTCCATGAATCTTTCCCTGTTCCCCTCTTCGAGCCAGGAGTTGTGTCTTACCTCTATGGCCACCCTGGCAGGGGCCGCCAGTTTCCCTATCCTTTTGAACCAGTTCAGGTTCTTTTCAGAATAAACCACCCACGGGGGGAACTGGAATAGCAGGTAACCAAGCCTGTTCATGCTGTTGAGTATCAGGACCCTCGAGATGAACATATCCCAGAGGGCGATCCGAACACTTTTGGGGATCTCCCAGATCCTCAGTCTGGAACCCCTTGAGAGACCTGAGGGTGCCAGCTTTCCAGGAAGAGCCGACAGGGACAGTGAATGGAAGGTGAAGAGGCCGAAGGCCTTGACGTTGAAAAGGAACCCGGGAGCGGTCCTCGAAACCCACTGATAGAACACCTCCTCGCCCGGAATGGCGTAGAAGGTACTGTCCACCTCGACGGTATCGAAGGAGTTCGAATAAAACTGAAGCCTTGAATTGGGGTCTTTTGCTTTCTCCGGGTACCAACCGCTCGCCAGAAGCGACCGGTCAGACCATGAACAGGTCCCTACCCTAAGGTCATCCATTGCCTTGCCCTCCGAAAGAACATGGGGCATCCGCTTGCGATTCTATTATAATGGAGTCCTGCCGATAGCAAAAAACCTTCTGAAAGGAAGTGCCGTCTTGGAACTGGAAGGGATCTACGCACCGATACCCACACCCTTTAACGACGACGGGAACCTTGACCTCGACGCGCTCTCCCTGAACTTCGACAAGTGGTTGAGAACACCACTTGACGGAATCGTCGCGAGTGGTTCCAACGGGGAGTGGCCCCTCCTCAGTTTCCCTGAAAGGGCAGCTCTCTTCAAAGCCTGTGCGGACCTTTCCGGGGGGAGGCTCAAGGTAATAGCGGGGATTCACTGCCCGTCCACGAAGGAGAGTCTCGACCTCGGGATCGAAGCCGCAAGGGCAGGCTGTGATGCTGTCCTTGTGCTGCCTCCCCACTACTACAAGGGGCAGAACTCCAGGGAAGGCCTTCTTGCATTCTTCCGGACCATCGCTGATTCGGTCCGTCTCCCGGTGGTTCTTTACAATATGCCCTCTAACACGGGTTTCAACCTTGCCCCTGATATTGTGGCCACTCTTTCAGAGCACCCGAATATCATCGGAATAAAGGACAGCTCCGGCGATATTGTACAGATCGCATCCATATGCCGGGATACCCCTGAAGACTTCGGGGTCTTTGCCGGATCGGGGAGTTTCTTCCTCCCCTCACTTGCCGTGGGGTGTTCAGGAGGTACCATGGGAGTTGCCAACCTCTTCGCCGACGCCTGCAGGGACATCCTTCTCTCTTTCCGAAAGGGGGATCTGGAACGTTCAAGGTCCCTGCAGCTCTCCATTATCGAGATAAACCAGGCTGTCACCAAATGGTTCGGTGTGCCCGGTCTCAAGGCCGCCATGGACCATGCGGGCCTTTACGGGGGCCCCGTCAGGCCTCCCCTCCTTCCGGTGGAAGGAAAGGTAAGGCAGGAGATAGGACGGATCTACGACTCTTTCAGATCAAATTACAGGGAGGTGTTATCGTGAAGAAGATCCTTGGGATCCTGGGAAGTCCCCGGAAGGGAGGCAACAGCGAGACCTTGACCGAAAGGGTCCTCGTCTGCGCCGGGGAAAGGGGAGCCATGACCGATGTAATACGCCTTCAGGGGCTGAAACTTTCCGGATGCATCGACTGCAGGAAGTGCTGGTCCAGGGGCTCCCCCTGCGTGATTGACGACGACATGGGAAAGGTCCACGACAGGATAAGGGAAGCGGACGTTCTTGTCTTCGCCTCCCCTCTGTACTGGTACACGTGGAGTTCACAAATGAAACCTGTCTGGGACCGCTTCCTCCCCTTCCTCCACGATGAGGCCGGTTGGGACCTCAAGGGAAAGAAGGCTGTCCTGGTGGCGACAGCCGGGGACGACAAACCAGATGCCTTCAACGGGATGGTCTTCTCTTTCAGGACGTCCTGCGAACTGCTGGGTCTTGACCATATGGAGCCTCTCCTCGCCCACGGTGTATACGAGGCTGGCGACGTAAACAGGGGTAAGTGGCTGGAGATGGCAGTAAAGACAGGAAGGTCCCTTTAAGGGTAGAAGAGGGGGCTTGCCCTGGCGGACAAGCCCCCTCTTCTACCTCTCCACCCGGAAAAGCGTCTCCTCACCGAGGCCGGTCACTACCCTTGTATAGCCACATAGTTCAAGGTCCAGTAAAGGGTCACCGGTATCGACAAGCAGGGCCTTGCCGAAAAGACCCTTCAGCTTTTCAGGAGTCCCAGCGACGAGGATCCTCTCCTTGCCGACGACCCTTATCACCTCGGGGGTTACCTGAAGATTCCCCCTTCCAAGGATGAAACCCTGGCCTCCTATGACTGACAGGATAAGCCAGGTCCTTCCCGGTTCTGCCAGGTCCAGGATATACTTTCCCGGAAGGTCGGTCCCCAGAGTTTTTCTATCCCTGACGGCATCAACTCCCAGAAGCGAGTATTCGCACCCCATTCGCCTCATGACCGCTGCGGTCGTTGTTCCGGGGCCGACAAGGTACAGGTCTCCGGGCATCATCCTGGAGATGATCTCCTGAGCTATGCCGTCCAGTTCAACGGCAACGCTCTTTCCACCCCCCGCTTTCCCTCCCTGGAGGAACCTCCTCTCGGAAGGGACCAGGAGGTAGCCGAACAGGCTTGCCCTGAGAGTCCCTTTTCTGAACGCCTCTTCATCAATATCCATAACTTCCCGTTCCTCCAGGGCCACCTTCGCTCCGGACATGAACAGCCCGGCCAGTTCCCCGGCCATGGCGGGGTTTCGCCCGAAAACGGGCGAATGGATCTTGACCCCCGACGGGATACCAAGTGAGGGCACCCTCGTCCCTACCACTCCTGCAATATCCCTGGCCGTTCCGTCACCCCCGGCAAAGAGGATCATGTCCACACCGGATGCCTCCATTTTTCTCGCTGCCTCCATGGTGTCCACGGCCGAGGTGAACGGACCTGCCCCTATCGGTAGGACTTCCGTAGGAAGGCCGGCCCTCTCCGACTCCAAAGCGCCCATATCGCCGCTGCATGTCAGTATCCGGATATCATCCGCGATCCGCTTCAGAGCCTCGAGAGCCTCACGCACCCTCAAAGGTGACCTGGGGAGAGCTCCCATGGACAGCGCCCTCTCCAGGACCGCTCTTCCGTCGGTCCCCTTGAGGCCCACAGCCCCTCCCATACCAGCGACGGGGTTGACGATGAGGCCGAGTACCTTGCGGTCCCTGCTTCTTCCTTCTGTCATCTCTCCTGGAAATAACCGGTGTATTTTTTACTGTACTCCCGCCAGGTAATTGCCCATTTCCCTGGATCATCAAGGTATTCGTGATCGATATGATGGACCGTGCTGTTATGAGGGGCATGCCTTATTACCTCGGGTTCCTCGTAGCACTCCCGGGAGATCTGCTCCATTATCTCAAGGTACTCGTCGATGTCGTCCCTTGAATAGGATTCGCTGGGTTCTATGGTAAAGGGTTCGGGGATAACCCAGGGTTCATGGCTTGCCCAGTAATGGGTCCCGAAATCGGCAATCCTCCTCTGCACGTCACCGGTTCCGAAACCGGTCTCCTCCTTCAGTTTCTCCCAGCTGTAGCGGACCTGCTCTACCCTGCCCGGGTGCCTGGGGAAGCTGATGGAGCAGCCCCTTACCTTCAGCATCTTTTTCATAAAGTAGTTGTTGTTGAGTACGGCTATCCTCGAGGCCTCTTCCAGCCCATCAGCACCGAGGGACATTATCCAGGCGTAAGCCCTGAGAACTACCGGAGCCACCCCGAAGAAGGCCTTCACCTTTCCGCAGCTTTTGGGTAGGTTGAAATCCAGGAAGTACCTTCCGGTCCTCTCGTTCCTCCTGACCACCGGTACAGGGAGGTAAACCCCCAGCTTCCTGTCCACCATGAGAAGGCCTGTGGCTGGACCTCCGCATCCGTGAGGAGAGGAGAAGGTCTTGTGCAGATTGAAGAAGGACATGTCGAAACCTGCCTCCCGGGCTCTTGCGATCCCCAGAAGTCCATTTGCGTTGGCCTGATCGTAGCAACAGAGTGCCCCCTTCTGGTGTGCGAGTTCAGTGAACTCCAGGATCCTGGAGTTGAAGATACCCGTGTCCTCGGGGTTGGTGAAGAATATGGCGGCCGTCTTTTCGGAAAGGGCGTTTTTGTAAGCTTCCAGATCAGGAAGCCCCTCCTCGTCGGGCGGAAGGATCACCACCTTGTACCCCTTTGCCTTGGGGACGGCCGCATCGGCGGGGTGCGAGAAGAGAGTGGTTATGATCTCGTCGCGCTGCTGGTCCTCGCCCCTGTCTCTGTGCCATGCCCTGACCATTGATACCATGGCTACCACCCCGTGGGTCCCCCCGCCGGGCTGGACGCTGCAGCGGTCAAGTCCGGAGATCTCCCTGAACAGCTCCTCGGTGCGGTAGAAGATCTCCAGGATCCCCTGTACAGTGGAGCAGTCCTGGTAGGGGTGAAGGTCGGTGATCTTGTGGGATCTGGCAAAGACTTCGTTTATCTTTGGACTGTGCTTCATCGTACAGGTACCCTGCCCTATGTCTATGTTGGAGTCGGCGCCAAGGTTCTCCTGGGACAGGTGGTTGAAGTGCCTCACCACCTGGGGCTGGGCCATCTCGGGCAGGTTCGGCAGATCTTTCCGTCTCATGTTGCCCGGAATGGACGAGAGGCCGTCACCAACGATCTGCTCTATCTCCTTTTCGGCTTCAGGCACCAGGATCCCCCGTTGCCCCTCGACGCTCAACTGATAGATTATGGGTTCGTTCCATCTCATGTGATGGAAAGGTCTTATTCTACTGGTCATATGATGTTCACTCCTTTCTTCGGACCCAGCGCTCAGCAGAGGATATCCCCGAGGACCTCGACAAGCCTGTCGATGTCTCTCATGGTTATCTTCTCGGTGATGCAGAAGAGGGCGCTTTGCCCAAGCTCCGGGAAGTCCTCCGAAAGGTCCTTCCCCCCGAATATGCCTCTTGAGAGGAGTTTTTCATTAATCTCCCCAACCTTCCTGCCGGTCCTGGTAAGATCGACCACGAACTCTTTGAAGCAGAACGCCGACGGAGTGCTGGTGGACACGCCGGGAATCTCACCAATTACCTTCCTTGCGTAAAGGGAGCGCTGTATGATGACCTTCCCCAGGTCAGCCATTCCCTTAGGACCCATGGAGGCTAGATAGACGGCCGCGGCTATTCCCCAGAGGGCCGCGTGGGTACCCACGAACTCCTTGGCGGTCTCTCTGTTGGCGAAGGATGTCCTCTCCCAGGCAACATCCCCGAAACCCCACTCTTTTCCGCTCGTAGGGGCTATCCCGAAGAGACGGGAGGGGTACTCTTCAACGTATTTCCTGTCGCTTCTGGTGCATATGAACCCTCCGACCCCTCCGCCATAGTTCATATGTATCCCAAGGGGCTGGATGTCCCCACAGGCTATATCTGCGCCGTACCTTGAGGGGGGCTGTATCACACCAAGAGAGGACGGGTCAACGAAGACGACCGTCAGGGCCCCTGCTTCACGGGCCATCCGCGCTATCTTTTCGCCCTGGTCCTCTATCGCTCCCAGGTAGGAGGGATTCTCGAAATAGACAGCTGCAACGTCGGTTGCAAGTCTGGATCCCAGGTCCTCAAGGTCCAGGAGCCCTGAGTCCCTTTCCCAGCCGATGATCTCGACTGACATAACGGGGTCGAGGTAGGTCTGGACAACCCGGAGCCTGTCGGGATTCATGTTGCCCGCCAGCAACGCCTTTTTGCGTCCCGTTATTCTGGATGCCATCCTGAGGGATGTGCTGGCTGCCTGTGCGCCGTCATAGGTAGGGACGTTGCAGACATCAAAGTCGAGAAGCTCAGCCATCATACTCTGGTACTCGAAGAGGGCCTGGAAACGCCCGTGATCTTCGTAGGGTTCCCCCGCATAGGCTGTGAGGAACTCCGACCTTCCGATTATCTCATCGACCACTGCAGGAATGTGGTGGTCATAGCATCCGGCTCCGAGGAAACTGAGATATTCCCCTGAGGTAATGTTCCTTGACAGGATCCCTTCCACGTGCCTCTTGAGGTCCGCCTCGGCGGAGAACGGCACGGGAAGGTTCATTCTGCCCTTCATCCTGAGCTCGGCAGGGATGTCTGTCAGCAGTTCGTCGACACTATCCACACCTGTTTCTCTCAGCATCGCCTCCCGAATCCGCGGTTCCGAATTAGGGATATAGGGATAGACCCTTTTCTTTTCAGCCATATCCAATGACCTCCTGACCTGGCCGTTTAGGCTGTCCCGCCGCCGTCGACGACGAGGTTGGCGCCGGTGATCCATGGAGAGAGGTCGCTTGCAAGGAAATAGACCGCCATGGCGATGTCCTGGGGTGTACCCAGTCTTTTCAGCGGCCTTTCAGCGCTCTCCCTGAGCCACTTCGTCTCGTCTATTCCCAGCTGCCTGGCCTCGTCCCGGAGAAGAGGAGTATCGGTATCACCGGGAGAGACGGAATTGACACGAATATTCTGGGGGCCGTGATCGATGGCCATGGCCCTTGTCATATTTACCACACCGCCCTTGGCAGCGCAATAGGAGACGGCCTTCGGCCCCCCCTTGATCCCCCATCCGGAGGCTATGTTGACTATGCTCCCTCCTCCCCCCCTTGCCATGAAGGGGATAAGATGCCGGGAGACCAGATAAATACCCTTGAGAGTGACGTCTATGGAAAGGTCCCACTCTTTTTCTGTAAGCTGCACCACGTCCTTTCTCCTGATCATTCCGGCACAGTTGACCAGAATGTCCACCTGGCCGAAGCGGGCTATCACCGCGGAGGCCATATTCCTGCAGTCTTCGTCACTGGAGACGTCGCACCTTACAAAAAGGCTTCCCCTGCCGATAGCGGCCTCGGCGGAACGCCCGCCAGCCTCGTCGATATCGGCAAGGACCACGGATGATCCCATCTCGGAAAGGAACCGGGCACACCCCAGTCCTATGCCCGAACTTCCTCCTGTGACAACGGCAACCTTTCCGTCTAGCCTGAAGATCTTTTCATCGATCAACTGTTCTTCCTCCTTTTCCATTGGAGATCCTATTGGAGTCCCGCGGTCTCGCCGCCATCAATGGGTATGTTGGCACCAGTGATATAGGATGCCTGGCCGGATGCGAGGAATGCGAAGAGGGCAGCTACCTCTGAGGGATCCGCATGTCTTCTGATGGGGATCTTTTCGTTCACCTTGTCAAGCATCTCAGGGGTATATTCGGCTTTCTGCATGGGCGTAAGAACGTAGCCCGGACTGACCGAGTTGACCCTGACGAGGGGGGCGAACTCCAGCGCCATGGTCTTGGCCAGAAGGATAACGCCGGCCTTGGAAGCGTTGTAATCGGCATAGTAGGGGTGTCCCTCCATCCCGTTGGTAGAGGCTGTCATCAGGATCACTCCCCCTGATCTCATGCGCCCTGAAGCCTCTCTTGCGCAGAGGAACATCCCGGCCAGGTTGACCCTGAGGACCTTCTCCCACTGTTCAAAGGTAATATCGGCGAAACTGTTCCTGACGCTGATCCCGGCATTGGAAATGAGGATATCGATCCCACCGAGACTGGAGTCCACCTCGTCGAAGGCCGAGGCGACCGATAAGGGGTCAGAGACATCCGTTCCCACCAGCAGCTCGACAGCCGGCAGTTCAAGTCGGACCCGCTCGAGAGCAACCCTGTCCAGGTCAAATATGGCAACCCTGGAACCCTCCTGGACAAACCTTAAGGCGGTGGCAAAACCTATGCCGCTCGCGCCTCCGGTGACTACAACCCTTTTCCCCGCAAGATCCGGATACATGCAAAGGCCCTCCTTTCGTAGTATACGTGGTATACTAGGTATACTATATTCTTTTGTACCTCTTTTGAGGTTTTTAGTCAACAGCGTACAAGATCTCCCACGGAGGGATGACAATGGGACCTAACGGAGCCGGACGTGACACAACTGCGACTGAACAGGTCTACCGGGAGTTGAGGAGACGGATCTTTCTCAAGGAGCTGAAACCCGGACAGAGACTTCCGGAAGCGGCTCTTGCCTCAACCCTTTCCGTGAGCAGAACCCCCGTCAGGGAGGCCCTCAGGATACTGGCTAATGAAGGCCTGGTGGATTTGATACCAAATTCGGGGGCGAGACTCGCTTCACCCTCTCTCGATGAGGTCAGGGAGAGCTACGAAGTGAGGGAGCACCTGGAGGTCATCGCCGCAGCAAAGGCCGCCAGGAACATCACCCCCGTCCAGCTCTGTCTCCTTGAAGAGGCCATTGACGAGGAGGAAGGGATCTTCGTTTCAAGAGACCTTGAAAGGTACCTCGAGGTCAATATCCGGTTCCACAGGATAATTGCCGAGGCCTCCAGGAACCGCACCCTCTCCGAGTACGTAGCAAATATTCTGGCAAGGACCTACGTCTACATGGTCTTCTTTGAATCATTTTTTGATTTTGACACCAACCCCAGCCTTGATGAACACCGCGAGATCGTTAAGGCTTTGAGGCAAAGGGACGAAAGTCTGACCGTCGATCTGATGAGAAAGCACGTCCATCTTTCCATGGAGGGATTAAAAAAGCCTCCTGAATAGCGTATACACCACTTTTATCTATTTTTAGAAGTCAATATATCATTAAATTGCATCAAATTCGCTTTTTCTATTGCAAGAACACCCTCTTTCTGATATATACAGTTATCATTATCTGAAAGGGGTGTTTTCATTGAAAGAGAAGCCTTCTGAGGTCTTCGGTATCAACGTTTTCAATGACCGGGCTATGAGGGAGAGGCTCCCGAAACAGATCTACCAGAAGCTGCAGGAGGCTGTCTCGGGCGGTGACAAGCTTGACTTCAACGTTGCCGAGATCGTTGCCACAGCCATGAAGGAGTGGGCCATCTCCAGGGGTGCCAGCCATTACACTCACTGGTTCCACCCCAGGACGGATCTCACCGCTGAGAAACACAACGCCTTTCTGACAGTGGACGAATTCGGACTTCCCATGGACTCCTTCGGAGGCGGCGACCTGATCCAGAGCGAGCCCGACGCGTCATCCCTGCCTTCAGGAGGCATGAGGTCCACCTTCGAAGCCCGGGGCTACACGGCCTGGGACCCGACGAGTCCAGCCTTCGTCGTTAGCGGCGATCATGGAGGTACGCTTTGTATCCCTTCGGTTTTCATCAGCAACGACGGAACCCCCCTTGATATGAAAACCCCTCTCCTTAAATCCCTTTCCCGGATAGAAACGGTTACCCTTCGGATCCTTAAGCTCTTCGGGAACCGGAACGTCCGGTGGACTCGTGTGACTATGGGCGCCGAGCAGGAGTTCTTCCTGGTGGACGAGAGAAAGGCCTCAGAGAGGCCTGACCTGCAGTACTGTGGAAGGACGATAATGGGAGCGCCCACACCTAAGGGACAGCAGATGGAAGACCACTACTTCGGCTCAATACCCCCTAGGGTCCTTGCTTTCATGCAGGAAGTTGACCGCCATATGAGCACCCTGGGGATCGTTCTCAAGACCCGGCACAACGAGGTGGCTCCCTGCCAGTTCGAGTTCGCACCCCAGTTCACCGAGGCAAACCTCGCAGTGGACCAGAACCAGATACTTATGGAGCAGATGCGTCAGATAGCTTCCCGCCACGGATTCCGCCTCCTCCTCCACGAGAAACCCTTCGCCCTGATCAACGGGAGCGGCAAGCACCTCAATTTCTCGATGATGGACAGCGAGGGTCGCAACCTCCTGAAGCCATCTTCAAGCCAGAGGAAGAACATCCAGTTCCTCACCCTGGTTTCGGGCCTGCTCCTGGGGATCTCCCGTTATGGAGGACTTCTGAGGGCCTCCATCGCCAACCCCGGGAACATGCAGAGGTTAGGAGGGAACGAGGCTCCCCCCGCCATCATGAGCGTTTTCCTGGGGGATGTGCTTACAGGCATTTTCGACCGCATCGAAGAAGGGCTTCCAGAGAACCTTCCCTCGAAGGCCTTTATCAACCTGGGGCTCAACCGGCTCCCTGATGTTCTTATGGACAATACCGACAGGAACCGTACTGCCCCCATAGCCTTCACGGGAAACAAGTTCGAGTTTCGTGCACCCGGTGCATCGCAATCACCGGCCGGTCCCATGACCATGATCCTGTCCCTCTGGACATGGGGGCTGGAGCAGATGGCGCAGATGATAGAATCCCGGACCGGGGAAACGGACGTGGCCGATGCCGCCCTCGATGCTATCCGGAATGCCGTGCTGCAGAGCAGCAACATCAGGTTCGAGGGCAACTGCTACTCCCAGGAGTGGCACGTGGAGGCCTCCAGAAGAGGCCTCCCGATAGCACACAGCACCGACGAGGCCCTGGCCCTCTTCCTGGTCCCCGAGAACAGGGAGCTCCTCTCCGGCCTGGGCATCTTCTCTGATCGGGAGATCCAGTGCTACTACGAGACAAGGCTGGAGCAGTACGTGAAGACCCTGGAGATAGAGATGAACGTCATGGAGGACATGATCCTTACAGGCGTCCTGCCAGCTATCACAAAGCAGATAGGATCGGAGACCTCGGCCTTCGAAAAGATCGCAGACTCTTTCAGGAAAGGCCGCCCCCCCCACTGGGAGAAACAGATCGATGAACTTGTCACCATCAAGGAGGGACTCCTGGAGGGGATCAACAGTATGACATCCCTGAGGGACAGCATTGGCCGGCTCGATCTTGAGAAGAGAGCAGAAATACTTTCCGAAAAGGGGGTTCCGGTCCTGGAGGGTGTCAGAGGCATGTGTGATATCGCAGAGAGGACAGTTTCCCGGGAGTTCTGGCCCTACCCCCGTTACAGCGAGATCCTTCTCTCTTTCTGAGCAGCAGCCGGAAATGGTCCTTAACTCGACGGGGGCGACCTGCTCAGGCGCCCCCGTATTCGATTGTTCGATGTGGGAAGATCTCATTTAGAGCCGAAGAAGAACCGGAAATCCTCAGAGGAAAGCAGCAGCTGTCCATCCCTGATGCTGTAACTGCCAGGCCTCAGGTACCTGGCTACGCTCTCCAGCAGATATGGTTCCCTGACATCCGAGTACCAGGCCATCAGACGGGCCAGTTCCCTCGAGTGGGGCTGCTGACGGAAATGCTGATGGAGCATCATGAGCCCTTCGGCCAGCAACTCTCCCTTCTTCTGCTCCCTTGCGACCCTGATATTGTGATAGGCCAGTTCCCTCTGTGCGATATCCCTCACCATAAGGCGGCCTTCGGCCTTCTCTATGAGCTGCCTCTGCTCTGCAGCGTCGGCCGCCATGTGTGCCCTCCTCAAAAGCCTGTCGCCTCCCATTCCCCTGGCGAAGAACAGCAGCCCGGCAACAGCAACGGCGCACATGGTCAACCCCAGGGATCTCAGGATCCAGTCCTTTCTGATCTCAGTCCAGGAGAACCCGGAGGGAAGGACCTCCCTGTTGGCCAGACCAAAGGCCAGCGCCATCCACAGAGCATCCTCGATCCTGTGGAAAGGGCGGGTCCAGAGGGCGTTGAACCATATCAGGAACAGAAAAGATGAAGCCCAGACCCCTTCGGGGGATAGGGGACCCTCCCTCTTCAGCATCGAAAAGAGACATTTGAGCCACCACGAACCCAGGGCAGCGAGGATAAGCCCGCCGAAGATCCCTGTCTCGCAGAACCACTGGAAGACCTCGCTGTGGGCCCAGTAGGTGTACTGCCACTTCATTCCCGGATGTTTCTCCAGCATCCTCCTCTGGGCCTCCAGGTAGTTCCACTTGTAATGCCCCAGCCCAACCCCGCTGACGGGGTGCATCCTGAACATCTCCGCGGTAGTGAGCCAGATGCTGTCACGTTTTCCCACGGTCTGGAAGTGCTCCACCATCTGGAAGGTCTTCATGACGAAGGCGTTACCCCGGCCGAACAGGAGGGTACCGGAAAAGGTCACAGTGAGAATGGCAATAATAACCGCCAGGCGCACCAGGACCTTCCTTGCACCCATTGACCTGACCAGGAGGAGTGAGAGGACGAAAAGCCCGAGGGCATAGGAGATAACTGCCGACCTGCTGGTGGAATTCCAGACACCCCAGGCGTTTACGGAAAACAGGAGAAGGCTGGGGGCCACGGTGGCCCATTTTTTCTCTCCTCCCTCTTCGTCGGTACCAACTCTCATGAATAGCCAGGAGGATCCCAGCATTGCTATGGCGACCCAGAGCCCGAACATGTTCTGCTGTCCCGTGTTCCCGATGTATTTTCCTGGCGTCGGATAGATAAAGGGGAAGAGATGGTGAATTTCACGGATCTGCAGCTCGGCAAAGATAACATTTACGGCACCCGCCAACGCTGCAAGCCAGAGAAGGAGATTCAGCCTCCTGCTGTCGAACCCGTTACGGGTTACAATATAGAAACCCCATAGGGAAGCGAAGAAGAACCACTCCCTTGTAAAGGTCGGCATGGACGTTACAGGGGCCCAGAGGGGCTGTAGGACAAGGAACAGCACAAGGAAGAGCCAGACCGCACCGAAGGGGTCCAGTACAAAACTGTTACGAACATCCTTTATGAAAGCTATCCTGGCGCCGGCCACGGCAACCAGCACACCTGCAGGCACAAATACAACAGCCCACTTCATGAGGTGCAGGGTCTCGAACCAGAAGGCACCTGAGAATACAAGGTTGGGGACAGATAGCACGAACAGGATAAGGACCGTGGCCACAGGGTCTGGAACAATGCAGCCGCTTTCAGGCCGGAAGTGACAGATGTCTTTCCGGGGTACCTTGCTGCCGGCGATCTTGCTCAATCATATCACCCCGTGACCATAAGACCCTAGGGTATCCAGGCCTGACTTGCAAAACGGGCATGTTCCTTGAAGAAGGTCAGCCTGACAGTACCGGTGGGGCCGTTCCTGTGCTTCGCGATGATGACATCGGCGGTGTTGTCGCTCTCCTCCGAGGGGGCATCGTAGTACCCGGAACGATAGAGCAGGATGACCAGGTCGGCGTCCTGCTCTATGGCGCCGCTGTCACGCAGGTCCGACAGCTGCGGCCTTTTTTCGGTCCTGGATTCGACTGCCCTCGAGAGCTGGGAGAGGGCGATCACGGGGACCTCGAGCTCCCTGGCGATCGCCTTGAGGGACCGGGAGATCTCGGCGACCTCCTGCTGTTTGCTCTCTGTCCTCTTGGTTAGCTGCATCAGCTGGAGGTAATCGACCACAATAAGGCCATTGGTTGCTTTCATGACCTGGGACCTGAACCGCCTGGACCTGGCCCGAAGTTCCAGGGTTGTGAGCACAGAGCTGTCGTCGATAAAAAAGGGCGCCCTTGAAAGATCACCCGCGGCCGAGGCCAGCTTCTCCCAGGCGCTTTCATGGAACATCCCCGTTCGGAGATCGTGTACGTTGACCCTGGCCCTTGATCCCAGCATCCTCTGGACAAGCTGTTCTGCGCCCATCTCAAGGCTGAACATCAGCACAGGGATCCCCCTGTCTACGGAGGCGTGCATGGCAATGTCGAGCGCCAGGGCGGTCTTCCCCATGGAGGGTCTGGCGGCAATTATGTTAAGGCTGCCAGGCTGGAATCCTCCTGTGAGCCTCTCGAAATCGTCGAATCCGCTGGGCACCCCGGTGACGGAACTGTCGGGAGAGTGGAATTTCTCCTCTATGTCACGGAAGGTGGGACCGAGAACATCCCCTACCCTCCGGAAGGGTGTCTGGGTACCTCTCTGGGTTATCTCGAAGACAGCCCTCTCGGCCTGGTCCATCACGTCCTCGATCTCCCTGTCCTCATTGTAGCCCAGCCTGGCCACCTCAGCCCCGACCTGGATCAGCCTTCGGTGAATGGACTTGTCCCGTACTATTCTTGCGTGATATTCGGCATTGGCAGTCGTGGGGACTGAATCCACGAACCCCGCGATGAATGCCTGCCCTCCCAGGGTAGCCGAAAGTCCCCTTCTCGACAGTTCGTCGAGGAAGGTCAGAGGGTCCACGGGTTTACCCTTCTCGGCCATCTCTCTCATTACCTGGAAGGCCTGACGGTGGCTCCCGTCATAGAAGTCCTCGGGCAGAAGGGAGTCGAGGCATATGGTAAGGGCATCGCTGTCGAGGAGACAGGCCCCTACTACCGCCCTCTCGGCTTCGATGCTATGGGGCGGTATCCTCTCGAAGAGCTGGTCACTCAACCCTTTCGTCCTCCACCTGAAGGATCATCTCTGCTTCAACTCCCTGATAAAGTCTTACGGAAAAGTTGTAGGAGCCCAACTCCTTCACAGGCGAGGGGAGTTTGATGTCCTTCTTGTCGACCGGCATCTTGTACCTTTCCTGGATGCTTTCTGCCACCTGGGCTGCTGTTACACTTCCGAATAGCTTCCCCTTCTCTCCTGCTGTCGCTCTGAGAACTACCTGCTTCCCCTGGAGAAGCGCCCTGTGGTTCCTGGCCTCCTCCTCTTCGCGTCTGGCCCTGACCTCTTTCGTTCTCTGGCGCTGGTTCCACTCTTCGAGCTTCTCCCTGGTCGCCTCTTCGGCCATCTTCCTGGGAACTAGGTAGTTCCTTCCGTAGCCTTCAGCCACATCGATGAGGTCGCCCTTTTTCCCCAGCTTGGGTATATCTGTCAACAGGATCACCTTCATGCTCTTCCCCCCCGAAACCTGGAACGCAGATCGAACCACATGTCAATAATACCTAAAACAAGAACTATCTGTGCAAGGAATGATACGACAAATACAAGCACTGTCAGGGCAACCCTTAAAAAACGGCCCAGGCCCCTTGCCTGCATGAAGGACCATCCTACGGCCAGCCCCTGGAAGAAGAAAAGAGCTGTAACCAGAAGGCGCAGGTTCAGAGCCGTCCTCTGCAGGAATGCCATTGAAGGGTAATAGGCCCCCGTCAGGTGGAGAGCCAAGGAGGCGATAAGCGCCCAGAAGATGCTCTTAGGGAAACGCCATCGGCTGAACTCGGGGAGTCCAGGGAGGGTCTCCCTGCCGAGCCTTTTCAGGACCGCGGCGCTTACAATATAGCTCAGGAAACAGTCAACCGTCGCAGCCATTACAAGGAGTGCAGGAAAGATCAAGGGGATCAGCGACAGAGTGGCGCGCATCTGCTCTTTCGCCAGGGAAAGCGCCTCCTCTGACATGCCCAGACCTGAGTAGAGCGAGGCGATCCTCTCGACCACGGGCATTATCTCCGCTTCCTCAAGGCCGAAGGGATTAATGCCGGTAAGTTTGATGGCTATTACCATGAGGAGGAGCTTGCTCCCAATGGAGACAAGGATACCGTAAAGGACTATGTCAACGGCTCTCCCAAAACGTCTCCCCAGGGCCCCAAGGGCGATCCCGAGGAAGCCGAACCCGAAACAGAAGAAGAGAGCCCCCACCGCCCCTGTAAAGGCAGCCGCAATGACCGTAGCGACCGCAACACCAAGGACCGCCCTCCCAAGGCTGTGCCTGAGACCGAGAACAACAAGGGGGGCAGGACATACCAGCGAGAAGGCCATCCCTACTATGGGCAGGAAGTGGCCCGCCAGAAAAAGCATGGCTGAGAGGGCTACGAGAAGCGAAGATTCGACCAGAGCCCTGGTCCTGTCCATTACTTACAACCTCCCTAACAGAACGGGGGGAGAAGCCTCGGCTCCTCCCCCCGCGAGGAACACGGGTTATCGTCTCTACTCGGCGCTGTACGGAAGGAGCGCAAGGTAACGCACCCTTTTGATCGCTTCCGTGAGCTGCCTCTGGTGTTTGGCACAGTTCCCCGTCACCCTTCTGGGGACTATCTTTCCACGCTCGCTTATGTACTTCCTGAGTTTCTCAACATCCTTGTAATCTATGTGCTCGATCTTGTCCACACAGAACATGCAGACCTTGGGTTTCCTTCTCTTGTTTCTTTTGTTTCCGCTGTTCCTTGGTGAAAAGGCCATCACGATCCTCCTTCCCTTAAGCTGTTCTCTAGACGTCAGAAGGGGATATCAGCATCCTCCCCATCGTCCTTGGTGTCGTCCATCTCGGAGATATCCATTACGAAATCGTCACCGAAACCCTTCTCACGGAGGCTTCCGCCCCTTGATCCCTGATCGGGGTCGGGTGAGAACCCCTCACTGCTCTCCCTACGGGTTCCCAGGAATGTGACACCCTGGGCTATGACCTCTGTCACCCAGCGCCTCTCTCCTGTTCCAGCCTCGTAGTTGCGAACCTGGATCCTTCCCTCCACGAGAACAGGGCTCCCCTTCCGGAGATATCTCTCGCAGTTCTCTGCCTGGGATCCCCAAACCACTACAGGGATGAAGTCCGCCTGGTCCTGGACTTCCCCGTCCCTGTTCTTCCACTGGCGATTGACGGCCACCGTGAGCCTGGCAACAGCCTGCTTTGAAGTGGTATAGCGCACTTCCGGGTCCCTAGCCAGATTCCCCATTAAGATCGCCTTGTTGAAACCTCTGGCCATCGGTATCACTCCCTAGGCTTCATCCAGTGCTATCACCAGGTGCCTCAGGACCTGGGTCTTGAGCTTCAGCAATCGTTCCAGTTCGCTGACCTGCGATGGTTCGAGACTGAAAGAGAGAACCGCGTAGAACCCGTCGGTCTGTTTCTGGATGGGATAGGCAAAACGCCTCTTCCCCCAGGAACTGCTCTTTTCGATCTCGCCTCCCAGGTTGCGCACGACCCCCTCTATCTCCTCCACAGCCGACTTATGATCCTCAAGATCGGCCTGGAAGATCGTAACCATTTCATACGGTCGCACGTCATTCACCTCCTCCCCTTGGCCTATGGTCTCCCCGGTTCCGGAGAGACAGGGACATACGGCAGAACATTATACGCTACGGAGAGTCTCCCGGCAAGGAGTCCTCCGACACCACCTCGATCCGGAAGATCTGCTCGCCAGGGTAGGTCAGGTTGAACTGCTCCCTTGCGAGGCGAGCCACACCCTCCGGGGTCCTGTAGAAGATGATCTTCTCCCTGAGGACCTGTACATCCCTTGTAACGGCGACGAGGCGGTCCATCCTTTCATCGACGATGGACCCAAGCCTGCTTATCTTTTTTAGCTCCAGGATATAAGCCGTTCCGACGATCGCCAGGAAACAGAGACCTGCTGTTATCAGGACCACCCAGCGCAGTCGGATCATGCCTACATCTTCTCCGGTGCGCTTATCCCAAGCAGTGAAAGAGCGTTGGCCAGAACTGTCCGGGAGGCTTCAGCCAGAAGCAGCCTCGCTCCCTCCAGCTCCGCCCCCACCCCCAGTACCCGGTGGGCATTGTAGAAGGAGTGGAAGTCACCCGCCAGGTCGTAGGCATAGAAGACTATCCTGTGGGGGGCAAGGTCGTTCGCGGCCTTCTCCACTTCCTCGGGAAAGGCCGAGAGTCTCTTGACAAGGGCGATCTCCTCCGGTTCTACCAGGACGGAAAGGTCTGCCCCGGAGGGATCGGGGACTGTGATACCCCTGGCCGTCGCCTCCCTGAAGATGCTGTGAATCCTTGCATGGGCGTACTGGACGTAGTAAACAGGGTTGTCCGTGGAAGCGCTCTTGGCCAGGTCCAGGTCGAAGTCAAGGTGGCTGTCTGATCGTCTCATGGCAAAGAAGTATCTGGTGGCGTTCACTCCCACTTCGTCTATGACCTCCCTGAGGGTGACAAACTCACCCGACCTGGTTGACATGGAAACCTGCTCTCCACCCCTGAGGAGATTCACGAACTGGATAAGGAGGACCTGGAGATCCTCCTCCTTTCTCCCCAAAGCCTGCACTGCAGCCTTCATCCTCGGGATGTAGCCGTGGTGGTCGGCACCCCACACATCAATTACCATGTCAAACCCCCGGTCGAACTTGTCCTTGTGATAGGCTATATCGGAGGCAAAGTAGGTGGGGGCACCGTTGCTCCTGATGAGTACCCTGTCCTTGTCGTCGGAGAAGGCCGTGGCCTTGAACCAGGTAGCCCCATCTGCATCGAAGGCGAAACCGTTCTTCTTGAGGGTCTCCAGCATGCTCGGGACCCTTACTCCATCGTAGAGAGATTTCTCCGAGAACCAGACATTGAATTTTACCCCGAAATCTTCGAGGTCCTTCTTGATACCTTCCAGGATGACCCTTCCTGCGTACTCAGTAAAAAAGGGCAGGGACTCCTTGAGGGGCATTCCAAGGAAACGCTCCCCTTCAGAATCCAGAACATTCCGTGCAAGATCGAAGATGTATCCTCCCTTGTAGCCATCCTCGGGGAAGGGAGCCTCCTCGGACCGGTCGCATATCTCAAAGTACCTTGACTGGGTTGATCTCCCCAGGAGCTCCATCTGGAGTCCTGCGTCATTGATATAGTACTCCCTCTCAACTTTCCACCCGGCAAAGGAGAGGATCCTCGCGCATATGTCGCCTACGGCCGCCCCTCTTCCGTGACCGACATGCAGGGGCCCCGTCGGGTTGGCGCTGACGAATTCGACCTGGACCCTGCGTCCTCCCCCGCTGTTGACCCTGCCAAAGTCAGGACCGCATCCCAGAATGTGCTCTACTGTCCCGGTCATCCAGGACCTTGAGAGGAAAAAGTTGATGAAACCCGGTCCCGCTACTTCGACCCTTTCCACGAGGGGGCTCCCCGGAAGAAGGGATACTATCCTGCGGGCCACATCCAGGGGTTTCTCCCCGAAGGTCCTCGCCCACTGCATCGCGGCGTTGGTTGCCCAGTCTCCCTGCCCCTCCCTTCTTCCCCTCTCTAGCTCAACGAGGGGTCTTGCCTCAAGGGGGATCCCCTTTTCGCAGGCGATCTTCCCTATGGATATCTCCAGCATTTCTGTAATAACAGCGACAATATCCTTTTTCATGGCTCCTCCCCGCTTTCGGTCACCTTTTCTTCATGGGTACTGTGGTCCCGGTCCAACCCAGGCCCTGTCTAACGGCATTCGTCAGGGCCTGCCTGGCCTGTTCATCCAATCTCGCCGTTGAGACGACGGTCTTCTGCTCCGCCAGAAGGGTCCGTCCTCTCCTGACCCTCATGGACTCCTCCAGTTTGACCGTTCCTGATTCATAAGGTCGGGTCGCCGGCAGGACCATCACATCGAATCCTTCAGGGAGCCCTATACTGACTGACTGCTCGTAAACGAAGGGGAACCGGATACCCCCTCCCGCTCCTTTCTCTGCTATGGAACTTTGCCAGGGCATCACCACTGAGGGCATCCTGAGCAGCAGGCCCTCACCTCCGGGTATGGCGATCCGGGCATTCAAGGGAACCTTGATCCTGAAACCTGTTCCTGCCGGTTCCATAAGGGCCCCTTCGAAAGAAAATCCGGGGATGGAGGGCCATGAAAAGGAGCCCAGGATCTCTGTGACCTGGTCCTTTTCGATGGACCCTTTTAGCTGTAATGTATCGACCCATGCACCCCTGGCGGTGATCACCAATTCTCCGGTGGCCATTCCGTCTGAAGATACATCAACGGTCCAGTCAAACGAAAGCCTGTGATCTCCCGGGCCGCCCGCGGGCAGTACCCTTCGTGATGGGGAGCTTCCCTCCAGGGAGTAGACTGTCCTCCCCCATAATCTGGGAGGCGTCGAGCCCGGTCTGGCGGCTTGTCCTATCTCGAACATGAAGGATTTTCCCGTAGGCGGGGTTAGCGAAAGGACCGGTCTTTCCCATGCCCTTACTGTGGCGGGCGACTGGTCTCCGAGGGGAACACGGGGATCCCAGAGGATCTCCACACCCCATCCGACCTTTCTCAGCCATTCTCCCAGAAGGAACGATGCCTCCCATTCTGTCCAGGGGCCTTCGGCTGGTATCCTTCCCGGGGTTCTGACGAGATCCGATGGGAGGGTCCTTTCCAGGCGGTCAGGATCGTTCATATACTCCATGATCCTGATCCCACTCCTTGTCCTGTCCTGGTCTCCCATCATGGAGACAACCCGGGAGGGGGGATCGGCTTTCAGGGAAGCGGCGACAGAATCTGCTTCAGAGAGAGAGTATCTCAGACCCTTCCTCAGGCTGAAAAGCACCCAGCGCCCCCGGTCGGGGGAGAGAGAAGAGCCTTCTGACGCCGGGGTGTTGATCACGCTCCATGTGTAGATGTCCTCGGCCCCTCCCCTGCTAACCTGAGGGTCGGGAAGATTCTCGCTGAGCCAGACAGGTTCAGCACCGGACGGGACCGTCAGGGTGATCCTCTGTTCCCATTGGGGAAGATCCAGATCTATGGGGACAGCGTCCTCAAGGTTCATCCTCGTTGGGAAGACCTGGCGGTAGGACAGTGCAAGGATATTACCCTCAAAGTTGTTGGGGAGCCTCACCTCGATCATTTCGACTCCGTTCCTCTCTTTATCCCTCGGGATCAACGGGTACTGGATCCGGCGACTGGCGGGGTCGTAGAGAGCAGCCTCGGTGACTGAAGCCTCCCCTCCCTCGGGAACGACGATCTCCCAATTCCTCCATCTGTCCGGGAGACCTCCTCCTTCATGCAGGAAGATGATGGTGTTCCTCTCGGTACTCCCATCGGCAAGAAGACGGTAGCTGATGTCTCTCAGGACCACGAAACCTTTACCGGAACCAAGCACCTCCAGGGACGGAGCTTCATTCAGGGACCTGGAGAGAAGGGCCGGAATATCCTGCCCATGGACGGTGCCGCAAAGGACTAGCATTATGGTCAGTACCAGTACAGGGAACAAGGATCTCGGTCTCAAGAGTATCACTCCCTTGCGTCCGGGGAACAGGACGGTAGATTCGGTTCTCAGACATTCTTTCCGCAACAGTGCTTGTATTTTCTCCCGCTACCGCAGGGGCAGGGTGCGTTCCTCCCGATCTTGCCGCCGCTCCTGACAGGCTGGGGCCTGGCGGGACCTGTTCCCTGACCGTCGGGAACAGGCAGTGCAATATCCCTGGTCTCTTTCAGGGCATCCCGGTGCCTGGCAGGGGCCGACCCCTCGGACATCACGGAAACCCTGAAAAAATATTGTGCGAAGGAGAGGCGTACCCTCTCCATCATCTCCTGGAAAAGATTATAGGATTCGAACTGATATTCAAGAAGGGGATCTTTCTGCCCTATTGCCCTCAGCCCTATCCCTCTCCGCAGTTCGTCCATGGCCAGAAGGTGCTCCTTCCAGGCCGAATCAAGAACGTTGAGGAGCAGGAACCTGATCATCTCGCTGGCGTTGAGGGCACCCATTTCTTCCAGCTTCTGGACGAGCCTCCGGGAGACCTCTTCCATTATGGCAGCCCTTGATACCTCCAGGTCCTCCGGGGTCTGAACCCCTTCAAGGTGCCTCTCTATACCCGGCCAGAAGACACCCTTAAGAGAGACAGCCACAGCCTGGGGCTGGGGTTCCTCCCCTTCGGGGAAGAAGCGCTCGATGATGCTTTCAAGGGCATCTTCAACCAGTTGACGGCCATGCCCGGCAAGGTCCGGCTCGGAGAGGATCTTCCTGCGCTCCTGATAAATGGCCTCCCTCTGCTGGTTCATCACGTTATCATACATAAGAAGCTGGCGACGGATGTCAAAGTGGAACTCCTCCACCCGCTTCTGAGCCGTCTCTATGGCTTTTGTGAGAAGACCATGCTCTATGTATTCACCCTCCTCGAGCCCCAGCTTTTCCATGAACCCGCTTATCCGGTCGGAGCCGAAAAGGCGGAGAAGATCATCCTCGAGAGAGAGGTAGAAGGTGCTGCACCCGGGGTCTCCCTGGCGTCCACTCCTCCCCCGGAGCTGGTTGTCTATCCTTCGTGACTCGTGCCGTTCGGTTCCGATGATCTTGAGACCACCGAGCCTGACCACCTCGCCGTGCTCCCTGGAACACTCCTCCCTCATTTCGGAGAGGATCTCCTCGAAGGTTTCCCTGTCGGAAGCATGGTCAACTTCTCTTCTCTGGGCCTCCTCCCTGGCGAGAAAGAGAGGGTTGCCACCGAGGACTATGTCCGTTCCACGACCCGCCATGTTGGTCGCAACGGTGACCGCCCCAAGCCTTCCGGCCTGGGCGACTATATGGGCTTCCATTTCATGGTACTTGGCGTTCAGGATCCTGTGTTCGATCCTTCTTGACTTCAGTATCTTTCCAAGGATCTCGGAACTCTCGATGGAAGTCGTACCTATCAGGACGGGCTGACCCGTACGGTGGGTCTCTTCCACATCATCGGCCACGGCTGCGAACTTCTCCTGCCTGGTCCGGAATATCACGTCGGGGTTGTCCTTCCTGATCATAGGCATATGGGTGGGAATGACGACCACTTCCAGACCGTATATGTCCTTGAACTCCTCCTCCTCGGTAGCGGCGGTCCCCGTCATTCCAGCCACCTTCCTGTACATCCTGACGTAGTTCTGAAGAGTGATGGTGGCCAGGGTCTGGTTCTCCCTTCCCACGCTGACCCTCTCCTTGGCCTCGATCGCCTGGTGAAGCCCGTCGGAGTACCTTCTTCCAAACATCAGCCTTCCTGTGAATTCGTCGACGATGACTATCTCGCCATCCTTGTTTACGTAATGGACATCTCTCTGGAAGAGGTGGTGGGCCTTGAGAGCCTGGACAATCCTGTGCCCCAGTTCGGATCTCTGGTAGTCGGTGAACAGGTCGGGCAGACCAAGTACCTTCTCGCACCTGGCGATCCCCGCCTCGGTAAGGGCCACGTTCCGCTCCTTCTCTTCGAGTTCGAAGTCCTCACCCTTGCGAAGCCTCCTGGCTACGTCGTCAGCCTTTCTGTAGACCTCCACGTTGTCCTCGGAGGGGCCAGAGATGATCAGGGGGGTCCTTGCCTCATCGATAAGAATGGAGTCCACCTCGTCGAGGATTATGAAAGAGTGCTCACGCTGAACAAGCTGGGAGGCGCTTACGGCCATGTTGTCCCTGAGGTAGTCGAAACCGAACTCGCTGTTGGTACCGTAAGTGACGTCCGCCTTGTAGGCCGCTACTCTCTCGGTCTGGTCCATGAAAGCGTAGATCACTCCCACGGAGAGTCCCAGAAATTTATATATGGGCCCCATCCACTCTGCGTCCCTTTGAGCCAGGTAGTCGTTGACGGTCACCAGGTGCACCCCTTCGCCCTTCAGCGCGTTAAGGACCACAGCAAGGGTTGCCACCAGGGTCTTGCCCTCGCCGGTCTTCATCTCGGCTATCTTGCCCTCGTGGAGCGCTATTCCCCCCATGAGCTGGACATCAAAGTGCCGGAGTCCCAGGGTCCTCCCTGACACTTCACGGACGGCGGCAAACACTTCGGGTAGCAGTTCGTCCAGGGACTCGCCGCCAATTGCTCGTTCCCTGAAAAGGGGTCCCAGGTCGGCAAGATCATCATCCGAGAGGGCCTGCATTGACGGTTCCAGGGCGTTGATCCTCGAAACCGCGGAAGCGAAGCGTTTCAGGGTCCTTTCGTTCCGGTCGAGCCCCAGAGACTTTTTCAGTGCTTCTAACATTCAGTTCACCTCGATCGGCATCAGGGACGGGGAGTTTTCCTTTCAGAGTGACATTATATTCCCCGCAGGGAGGGGCGTCAAAAAAGGGGGGGCGGCCAGGCCGTCCCCCCCGAGGGGTCGTCACTTCAGATCGAAAGGCTCAAGGTGGGCCAGGAAGTGGTGAAGCCCCTTGACGGGTGGTGCGTAGGTGACCTTCAGACCGTAGCGTATGCTGTCCCTGCGCTTGAAGACATTCACAATGGACTCGCCTACATACTCGATGTGGCTGTTGGTATAGGTCCTCCGGTTGATGGCCAGACGAAAGAGCTCAAGCCTGGGAAGCATCATCTCTCCGGTCTTCTCGTCCTCTGTGGCAAAGGCCAGGGCTCCGAGTCCGATCCCCCTTATGGCCGCCTCACGGTATATCTCGATGCCCAGCACATCCGCCGGGTAGTGTTTCTGTGGGATGTGGGGGAGGAATGCCGCGGCGTCGATAAAGATGGCGTGTCCCCCTGCCGGTTTAACGTAGGGGACCCCGCCCTCCTCCAGGATATCGCCGAGATAGGCCACCTGGGCCACACGGTGTGCCAGGTACTGCTCGTCGGTCATCTCCCGAAGACCGAGGGCCAGAGCCTCCAGGTCCCTGCCCGCCAGCCCGCCGTAGGTGACAAAACCTTCGTAGAGGATGACCCGAGGGAGGAGCTTCTGGTACATATCCTCGGTCCTGCAGCATATCATCCCTCCTATGTTGACCAGGGGGTCCTTCTTGCAGGATACGGTTATGGCGTCGACGCAGTCCATCATGGCCCTCAGGATCTGCGCCACGGACATATCGGCGCACTCCTTCTCCCTTACCTTGATAAAGTGGGCATTCTCCGCCATTCTTGCAGCATCAAGGAAGAAGGGGATCCCTTCCCTCTTCGCAACGGCCGAAACGGATCTCAGGTTACCCAGGCTTACCGGCTGGCCTCCACCGGAGTTGTTGGTGACGGTCACCATTATCAGGGGTATCCTGTCCTTGCCGTAATGCCTGATAGTGTCCTCAAGCTTCCGGATGTCCACATCACCCTTGAAGGGGTGATCAGAGGAAGGATCGAAGGCGTCGTCAACGACGCAGTCGACGGGATCGGCACCCATGTTGAAGATATGGGCCCGGGTAGTGTCAAAGGGCATGTTGAAGGGTACGATGTCGCCTTTCTTCAGGAGGGTTCCGAAGGCGATGTTCTCGGCAGCCCTCCCCTGGTGGGCCGGAATGACGTATTCGAAGCCCAGAACTTCACGGACGGAATCCTTCAGGGCAAAGAAGCTGTCGGCCCCTGCATAGGCTTCATCACCTCTCATCAGAGCCGCCCACTGCTGCTTGCTCATTGCCCCTGTGCCAGAGTCCGTCAGCAGATCGATGTAGATGTCACGGGAAGTAAGGCCGAACATATTGAAATGGCCCTTCCTGAGGGCGTCCTCCCGCTGTGCCTGGTCCGGTACCGTGACAGGTTCCACCATCCTGATACGGAAAGGTTCAGGCTGTATCTTCCTAACCATCTAGCAAGACCTCCTACTTCTTTTCTTCGGCTCGGCTGAAGGTGCCTCTCGTGGTGCCAGGCTCGTCTTTCGCTTCAGTTAATTATAGCACCCTTCATCCGACCATTTTGACCCGGGGGGACAGGGTCCATTTCCCTATACCGGGCTTCAGGTAAGGAGTTTTCTACCCTCGACCAGGTAGTCCATACCCGACCAGAGGGTGGCTATCATGGCGACCCACATGGCGGCCAGTCCACCTGGAAGGTTGAAGATCACCAGGAGGATCGCCACGATCTGGGTAACGGTCTTCACCTTGCCTCCCCTGGATGCTGCGATGACAACCCCTTCCGAGGCGGCGACCATCCGAAGACCGGTGACGAAGAACTCCCTGGAGATGATGACCACAACGATCCAGGCCGGCAATCGCTGAAGCTGCACAAGAGAAATAAGGGCTGCGATCACCAGGATCTTGTCGGCAAGGGGATCGATGAGCTTGCCGAGATTGGTCACCATTCCGTGCTTCCGGGCGAAGTACCCGTCAAAGGTATCGGTGAGGGCCGCTATGGTGAATACAAGTCCCGCGAGAACGTCTCCGAAGGGAAGTCCGAGAATGTTCCCGAACTGCCCCCTCAGGGTAAGGAATACCATGACGAGAGGGGCAAGAAATACCCTTGAGAGGCTCAGGATGTTGGGAAGGTTCCATACGGTCAAGGCTCATACACCTCCAGTACCGCGTAAGGGGCCCTGTCTTATTTCAGGGCCCCCGTTTTCCTACCCCCCCAGGTAGGCTTCCCGGACCTTTGGATCATCAAGCAGTTCTTTTCCTGTCCCGGAGAGAACTATCCTGCCCACCTCCAGGACGTATGCCGCGTCGGCTATCTTCAGGGCGGCATAGGCGTTCTGTTCCACCAGGAGGACCGTCTTGCCCTCGCTGTTGATGGTCTGGATGATATCGAAGACCTCCTTGACAAGAAGGGGCGCCAGACCCAGAGAAGGTTCATCCAGCATCAGAAGACGGGGAGACCCCATGAGGGCCCTTCCGACAGCCAGCATCTGCTGCTCTCCTCCGGAGAGGGTACCCCCCTTCTGCCAAGTCCTCTCCTTGAGCCTCGGGAAGAGCTCGTAGACCCAGTCAAGGTCCCTGGCTATCCCGTCGGAGTCGCTCCTGCTGAAGGCACCCAGCATAAGGTTCTCCAGAACGGTCAGATGGGGGAGGATCTTCCTCCCCTCAGGGGCCATCATTATCCCTGACTTGACGATCTCCTCCGGGGCAAACCCCGATATCTCCCTCCCATCGAGCTGAATGGAGCCCTTGCTTTTCTTCACAATGCCAGCAATGGTCCGGAGAGTGGAGCTCTTGCCGGCACCATTGGCCCCTATCAGTGTGACTATCTTCCCCTGAGGGACCTCGAGGGAGATACCCTTTATGGCGTGGATGCCGCCGTAATGAACATTGAGGTCTCTGATACTAAGCATCTTGGATGAACTCCTCTCCCAGGTAGGCCTCGATGACCCTGGGGTTGGACTGGATCTCCTCGGGCTTGCCCTCGGCTATGGTCACCCCGTAATCGAGGACCCAGATATGCTCACAGATGCCCATTACCACCTTCATATCGTGCTCTATAAGCAGCACCGTAAGGTCGAACCGGGACCGGATGTCCTTGACGAAGCCCATCAGCTCCTGGGTCTCGTTGGGGTTCATCCCGGCAGCGGGCTCGTCGAGAAGCAAGAAGGACGGGTCAGTAGCAAGGGCCCTTGCTATCTCCAGCCTCCGCTGTGCCCCATAGGGCAGGCCTCCGGACTCTTCGCCGGCGAGCTTCTGGAGTCCCACGGACTCGAGCAGGAACATGGCCTTGTCCCTTACCTCCCTCTCCTCCTTCCAGTAGGATGGAAGACTTAGAAGGGCGTGCCACCAGGAAGTGCTCTGGCGAACTCTCGCCCCAACCATTACGTTCTCCAGGACGCTGGCAGTGCTGAAGAGCCTTATGTTCTGGAAGGTCCTTGCTATGCCTGCAGAGCACACCTTGTGAGGAGCCCAGCCCGTTACGTCCTCCCCCCTGAAGAGTATCCTCCCTTCAGTGGGTTTGTAGAAACCCGTCACCACGTTGAAACAGGTCGTCTTTCCGGCTCCGTTGGGCCCTATTAACCCGACAATGCTTCCCCTGGGTACACGGACCGAAAAATCCCTGACTGCGACAAGACCGCCAAAGCGCATCGTGAGCGCCTCTGTCTCTAGAATGAAATCACTGACCGGCATCAGGCTTCACCTCTCTTCCGGAAGAGGCCGAAGAACCAGTCCCAGCTGAACTCCCGTCTTCCCATGATACCCTGGTGCCTGAAAAGAATAATGAAGAGAAGGGCCAGGGAGAATACCACCATTCGCATCCCGGGAATACCGGGTATGGTCATGTTGCCCAGCGAAATGGGGTTCTCGACGAACCTCAGCCACTCAAGGAGTACCGTGATAACCACCCCCGCGAGGACTGTCCCCGTTATAGAACCAAGGCCGCCCGCAACAACTATCATGAGAACGTTGAAAGTAAGAATGAAAAGGAACATCTTCGGGTCTATGGTCGTCAGAAGACTGGCCAGAAGGGCCCCTCCGACCCCGGCGAAGAATGCACCGATGGTAAAGGAGGTCAGCCGGTAGCGGAAGGTGTTTATCCCCATGGCCCTGGCAGCAACTTCATCGTCCCTTATGGCCTTGAGGGTATTCCCGAAGTTGCTCCTTACAAGGCGAATGATCACGAACAGCGTCAGCAGACACCATCCGTAATTCCACCAGAGGTTCGAGTATGACGGTATTCCCTTCAGCCCGAGCGCACCGTTGGTCACACGGGGCATATTGTTCGCCAGCACTCTTATGATCTCTGCAAAGCCAAGGGTAGCTATCCCCAGATAATCCCCACCGAGCCTCAGTACGGGAAGACCTATCAGTATCCCGAAGAAGGCCGCCACCAGCCCGGCGATCACCACAGCCACCAGGAAGGGAGCATGAATGACCGAGAAGGGCCACATCGGAGCCTGGAGGAGGAACATGGCCTGCTTGTGTGCGGCAGGCAGAATGAGAAGAGAGCAGGTATAGGCCCCGATGGCCATGAAACCGGCATGTCCCAGTGAAAATAACCCTGTGAAACCGTAGATGAGGTTAAGGCTGAGTGCAAGAATGATATTGACGGCGATCAGGTTCATAATCTGGATCTTGTAGCCGTCAAGGTTGCCGCCGGCCCAGTAGAGGATGCCGGCCAGGAGAAGTACCGCAACGCCGTTAAGCGTGTAATTTCTCTTGAGTTTAGGGTCGATCATACTTTATCCTCCAGCTTCTCACCCATTAATCCGGTAGGCATGATGAGAAGAATGATGATCAGAAGAACGAAGGCGAAAGCATCCCTGAAACCGGCCAAAGCGGGCATAAAGGCTACGATCATTATCTCCATGAATCCCAGGATCAGGCCTCCTATAACAGCGCCCTGAATTGACCCTATCCCGCCGAAAACAGCAGCTATAAATGCCTTGAAACCCGGGATAACCCCCATTACAGGCTGTAGCTGGGGGTATCTGAGCGCCCACATTATCCCTGAGGCTGCAGCCAGCGCAGAACCTATCCCGAAAGTGAGGGCTATGATCCTGTTGACGGAAACACCCATCAGGCGACTTGTCTCGATGTCCTTGGATATGGCCCTCATACCCAGTCCCGGTTTGGTCTTGTAAACGATGTACAGCAACCCCATCATCAGGACGAAGGAGAGGACAGGGACCACAATGGTCAGCGGAAGGATCCGGACCTTCCCCACTACGATCACCTTTACCAGCCAGTCAGGCCTCTGGACCTGGCGGGGGATCGCCGAGAACACTACGATAGCGAAGTTCTGAAGAAAGAACGAAACCCCTATCGAACTGATAAGGGCCGATATCCTTGGGGCGTTCCGAAGGGGTTTATAGGCTACACGGTCAACCATAATTCCTGCAAAGGAGGTGACTATGATCGCTCCGATTACTGCGATGAACCAGGGCAGACGGAACAGCGTTACACCCCAGAATACGAAATAGGCCCCCATCATGAATATCTCACCGTGAGCAAAGTTGATAAGCCTCAGGATACCGTAGACCATGGTATATCCGATTGCGATGAGGGCATAGAGGCTTCCCAGGGTAAGTCCGTTAAAAAAATGCTGAATGAACATTGCCAAGCTCATATGAGCTCCCCCTTGTAATCACGTAAAAGGCGGGGGAGGAAAAGGTACCCTCCCCCGCACAGACTCCGTTGACTCTCCCGTGGAGGGCGGCTCCGAAAAGCCTAGAGTTCAGGAGTGATCGTTGCTATGTACTGTTTCTTGCCATCCTTGATCTGCACGATACCGATGGGTTTCTCGGCATCATGGGTCTCATTGATGGTGGTGAGGCCCGTCACACCCTCGAAGTCCTTGGTAGCTGCCAGAGCAGCGGTGATGGCCTCGGGGTCGGCGCTGCCGGCCCGCTCTATGGCATCGATAAGGATCATGTAGGAGTCATAGCCGAGAGCCGCATTGACGTTCGGGTCATCGGAGCGCTTGGCCATCCAGTTGTCGGTGAATTTCCTGGCGACAGGGTTCATATCCTCCATCGAAGGATCATAGGGGAATGTGGTGTGTACGAACCCTTCGACTGCATCGCCGCCGATCTCCACTATCTGGGGGTTATCCATGGCGTCGCCACCCATGATCTGGAACTCGACACCGAGCTCCTGGGCCTGCTTCATGATGATGGCTCCCTCGGCGAAGTAGGCCGGAATGAACAGTATGTCGGGTTCTTTGCTGATGATCTCGGTAAGCTGGGCAGTGAAGTCCTGGTCACCGGAGTTGTAGTTGAGCTTGGAAACCATTTCGCCGCCCAGTTTCAGGAAGGATCTCTCGAAGAAGCCTGCAAGACCCACAGCGTAGTCGTTGGCAACGTCGGTCAGCAGGGCAGCCTTCTGCGCCCCTATGACCTTGTTGGCATACGTGGCGGCACCTGCGCCCTGCAGGGGATCGATGAAGCAGACGCGGAAGATATACTTCTTGCCCTGGGTAACCAGAGGGTTGGTGCAGGATGTCCCGACCATGGGGATCCCGGCACTCTCTGCCACCTCACCGCCGGCCATGGCAAGAGAAGATCCGTAGGTGCCGATAACGGCGACGGCTTTCTCTCTTTCGATCAGGCGTTTGACGGCGTTAGCGGACTCGACCTTGTCGGACTTGTTGTCCACAACGAACAGCTCCACCTTGCGGCCGAGAACTTCGGGCTTCTCTTCGTGGGCCATCCTGACCCCGTCGAGCTCAAGCTGTCCGCCAAATGCGTTCTGACCCGTCAGCGGGAGGTATACTCCAACATGGATCGGGCCGGCATCCGCAACAGGCTCCTCTGCCGTTTCCTCCGCCGGTTCCTCGGCGGGCTCGGGAGCCGGAGCTTCGGCAGCTGGTTCCGGGGCCGGTGCCTCGGGGGCCTTCTGCCCCTGCATCATCATGAACCCTATGACCGCGATGACCACGATCAAACCTAATAAGAGACCTTTCTTCACTTATGCTCACCTCCAGATGATTGTTCACAGCACATCAGATTCTACACGATCCTGCCTTGTTCAGGACATCAAGGAATACCCGACACCAAAGGGGCTACCACCTCTCTTCCCACAAAAGGCCGCTCCCGGGCGAACAGGCAATGTTCCCCACCGGCAGCGGGCATGGCCTTGACAATTACCTCTGTACTACACGCGGATAATTATACTCTATCAACGGATTATTGCATCCGGAAAGTTGATCTTCAACTTTTCCCTGTCGGGAGGGGTGCCTTTCTCCAGCGATGGGTCAAGGGTCCTGCCGCCCCGGAAGGGCTGTATTATCCAGGGTGACCCCGGCGGGATCTGGTCTCTCACCACTTCGAGGTCCTCCAGACTCATCAGATCGGGGACGAAGGTGGTCCTGGTCTCATGGGGTATCCCCGACAGGGACAGTATCTCCAGGGATTCCCTGACAGGCCCGCCGCCATGTCCGGTGATCCTGGCGTACATTTTCCACGGGGCCTTCACATCCATGGATATGGAATCTACGAGCCCACCTGCCAGGACGGACCTTAACATCCCGGGCCTGCTCCCGTTCGTATCCAGCTTGATCCTGAGCCCTGTCACGCTTTTGAGTTCCGAGAGGAACTCCGGGAGCGAGTCATGGATAGTTGGTTCTCCACCGCTGATGACCACTCCGTCGAGAAAACCCGCCCTCTGTCTTATGTCCTCCAGTACTTCAGGGACAGGCAGTCTTCCTCCCGAAGGGGTCACCAGTTCAGGGTTATGGCAGTAGGGACACCGGAAGTTGCACCCGCAAAGGAAAAGGACCGGCGCCACATGACCGGTCCAGTCAATGAAGGAGATCCTGAGGTATCCTCCCAGCGGGACCGGGAAACCTGTCATCCGATGCCAACCCTCTTCCTGTCCCGAAGCTCGCCCCTCTTTCCGGGGTTCCAGGATGATGTCCTGGTGAAATACCCGGTAATACGGGTGATCCCGTCCACATCACTACTGCCGCAAACCGGACAGGCATCGAGAAGTCCCCTGTCCACCCGGCTGCAGTCGTTGCATATGGTGAATTCCGGACTGAAGGCGATCTGGGCATTCTCGGTTCCCTCGAAGACCTTTTTGACGAAAGAGGCAAGCGCCCCGGGATCGGGCCTGCGCTCTCCCATCCAGACATGGGTTATGGCCCCGGCGTTTATCATGGGGTGGAAACGCCCCTCCTCGAAGACCCTGGTTGCGGGGTCGAGATCGGCATCATAGGCGAAGTGGGTGCTGTTGGTATAGTAGACCTCCCCCCGGTCGGGGTCTCCCTTGACGAACATTGAGGCCTGGTCCGGGAAGAACTTGAGGTCCAGCCGGGCAAGCCGGTATGCAGTACTCTCCGCCGGGGTCTGCTCCAGAACGATCTTGAGGCCCAGTCGTTCCGTCAGCTCCCGGCACTTCAGGTCCATGTACCTGGTCACGGCAAGTCCGAGATCCATGGCCTCGCGGTCTTCGTGCATTCTCTTCCCTGTAACGCAGTGGACCATCTCTTCCAGCCCGATGAGCCCTATCAGATAGCTGCTCTTTTTCAGCCTGATATAGGTCTCGCCGTCGTGATCCACACAGAGGACCGCCAGGGGCCCTTTGGAACCCAAGGCAAGCATCTCCGAGAGGAACTCCCTCTTCCTGACATGGGCAAGGGCGGCGGCCTCCATCATCCTGTCCAGGATCTCGAAGAGGCTATCCCTGTCACCACCGGCCCGATAGGCGATCCTTGGAAGGTTTATCGTGACGTTCTGCAGGGCACAGTAACGCATCTTCCAGGGCGTGGCAGCCTCTCTCAGGTCATCCTCGGAGAGTTCGAAGCTGAGCCTGCAGCACTCGCTCAGCTTTGCCACACCCCCCCGGTCGAAAACGAAATAGGTACTCCCCTTCTCCGATGCTACCAGGCAGGCAAAACGAAGGAATTCTTCCCACCCTGGCTCCTGGAAGAAGCGGTCAGTTATGTGGAGAAGGGGCTTGGGGAAGAAAAAGGGCTGTCCGCGGCTGTCACCCTCCAGGTAGACCTCGAAAAGGGCTCTCAGGAAAAGTTTCGATTCCTCGGAGTACTGGCCGTAGGTCCTGCCCGTCGGCAACCCGCCGGGTCCCAGCGCCTGTACTTCCCTGAAATGATCGGGTATCTCGTAGTAGAGGTTGATATCGGTAAAGGCAACCTGCCCCCCCCTTCCCCCGGCGAGCTGGTTGAACTCGAAGATCAGCATCTGGGCAAGCTGCCTGACCTTTTCGTAGGGAAGCCCCGTCAGAAAGGGGGCAAAGAATACGTTCACCGCATCCCAGCCGATGGCTCCTGCAAAGTTGTTCTGCAGCACCGATGTCATCTTGAGAATATGGGCGAGAAGAACATCGGGGTGCCTTGCAGGGGCAGAGACACTTGTGATGGAGGGCAGGTCAAGTCCGTACCTGATGACGTAGGCCATGCTCTGTCCTGAACAGTAGGGTCTGTTCACCATCCCGAGATCGTGAAGATGTATATCCCCCGCAAGGTGGGCGCGGGCCACCTCGCCCGGGAAGACCTTCTTGAGGGCGTACTCCTTGAGGATCATCTCCGCGATGGAGAGGTTGATCGACTCCGGGTTGTGGGATGTGTTGCTGTTCTCCCGGTTAGGGCTCAGCATCATCGATTCCAGGTCATAGACAGGCAGACCGAGCCGCGAATGGTCCGCGAGTTTAGCATCGAGACCGCGGAAGAAAAGCTTGACGTTGACCAGTTCCCGTATAGTTGAGGTCGTGACCCTCTCCTTACCGTGCCGGAGGATATCTGCCTCAACCTCAAGTGCGATCTCCTCCGCGGTGGCCGGGTCGACCCCTGCCTCCCTGATCAGGGCATCGCGTATGCGGTAAGCGTTCCACGGTGAACGGTCCTCCTGGGCAAGAGCCTCGACCATGAGGGCCAGGTCAGTGGTCTCTCCCCTGCCGGAAAAGATGAGCATCTGCCTTCCCGCTGACAATTCCCCCTGGCTGTTACCTTCGACATGGGCAACGCTTTCGGGAGTCTTCACCTTTGACCATTCCTTTCATCGCGGAGTCTTGATATCTCCTCTACGAAACTGGATACGTCCGTGAATTCCCTGTAGACCGATGCGAACCTCACGTAGGCGACCTTGTGGATATCCCGAAGTTCCATCATGGCAAGGGAACCTACGGTCATGCTCGAGACCTCGCCCTGGCCTGTCTCTCTAAGGGTCTCCTCGATCCGGGATACAGCCTCCTCTATCTGCTCCAGCGGGACGGGAAGCTTTTCGCAGGCCTTGGCAAAACCCTTGAGAAGCTTCTCCCTGTCAAAAGCCTCTCTCTGTCCGCTTTTCTTGACGATCCACAGCACGGGACGATCCTCGAGCCTTTCGTAGGTGGTGAAGCGGTTCATGCATCCTGGGCACTCTCTGCGCCTGCGGATCACCCTTCCCTCGCTGGCGGTCCTTGTCTCGAGGACCCTGGTCTCCATCAGGCCGCACCTGGGACATCGCATGGCATCGGACTCCCTATATCTAGGATGTTTTCAACATTATACCACTATATTTTGAGTGTCAACCCGTAAAAAAGGGCCTCGCCTTAGGCGGGGCCCTTTCTATTCTCTAAAAGATATCCATGTGTTCAGAGGGTATCCAGGAATCTGGCGGCAATACCGCGTATCCTTTCACCCTCGGCCTTGCCCTTGAGTTGGGCCATCGTTCTGCCCATGACCCTTCCCAGGTCCGAGGGTCCTTTAGCCCCCGTCTCGGCCGCAACGGATCGGACCACGTCGAGGATAGTCCCGTCGTCCATGGAGGGTGGGAGGAAAGAGGAGAGAAGATCCGCCTCCTGCCTCTCTTCTTCTGCACGTCCAAGTGCCCCGACGGCCGAGAACTGCTCGGCGGCGTCCTTGCGCTGTTTCACGAGTCTCCGGACAACAGACAGGATGTCCTCGTCTGAGAGGGATCCCCCGCTCCGGCCCTTCTCGACCCTCGTGTTATCCAGGGCCGCCTTGAGCATTCTCAGTGGTACGAGGGAGCTCTGGTCCCTCGCTTTCATGGCCTTCACCATCTCGAGGTGGATCCTTTCCTCCAGCCCGGTCATATGCCTGCTACTTCCCCCTGCGTTTTCTCGAAGCGTCCTCTCTCTTCCTTTTCTTCGCCTCGCTGGGTTTCTCGTAATGCTTGCGCCTGCGCGCCTCGCGCAGGATGCCTCCCTTGGATACCTCTCGCTTGAAGCGCTTGAGAGCATCTTCGAGGGATTCGTTATCGCGTCGAACGACCTGTGTCATTTGCGTTCCCCCCCTTCTCTCTCACTCAGGGTTATCCCGGCGGCCACTGGAACACCCGTCCGGCGAGCAGGTGGACATGAAGATGGAACACGGTCTGTCCGGCTCCTGCCCCACAGTTGACCACGAGACGATACCCGCCTGCGCAAAGGCCCATGTCGCGGGCGACCCTGACCGCCGCATTCATTAACGAGGACCATACCGAAGGATCTTCGACCTCATCGGCGGATCCCACATGCTGCCTGGGTATCACCAGAAGATGTACCGGTGCTCTGGGGTGGATATCGCGTATTACTATAACATCGGGATCGCTGTAAACGATATCCGCCCTTTCGCTTCCTTCGGCGATCCTGCAGAAAAGACAGTCGCGGCTCACATGATCAGCTCCCCGCTAAAAGAACACCCGCCACCTCGATGCTGGACGGCCGGGCCCAGGGGGCTTCCGACCCCCTTTGCGAAAGGGACACGGCAATATCTGGTAGGGAATTATATCACACCATCCCGAGAAGGACCCCTTTTTTCGTATCTCCGGGGACAACCGTGGTGATCTCTCCCTGGAGAGCCTCTCCTGGGACCCTGACACGCAGAAAGTGACTGGAGAGACCCTGGACCACTCCCCCCTGGCTCTTCTCCACCAGGATCTCCACTTCCTCCCCCACCCATCGGCCTGCATAACGGTCCAGTAGTTCTGAAGCCATTGAAAGTGCCTGATCCATCCTTGAGCGTACCACCCGGGGGGGGAGACGACCATCGATAAGTGAGGCTGGTGTTCCCTCCCGCAGGGAAAAGGGAAATACATGGACCTTTCCGGCACCTGCTCTCTCGAGCATCTCCAGAGTGGAGAGGAAAGCCTTGTCGGTCTCCCCCGGGAAACCCACGATTATATCGGTGCTCAGGTGAAGGTCTTCTCCAAGGAAATACCTCGCCCTTCCAACAAGAGCCTCGAACTCTCCGGGGGTGTAGCCGCGGCCCATTTTTTCCAGGATGACCGGATCGCCGCTCTGGAGCGGAATGTGAAGGTGGGGACAGAATTGAGGAGTATCAGCCAGAGCCTCAAGAAGATCCTCGGTCAGGCAGAAAGGCTCGAGGGACCCGAACCGGACTCTCTCGATCCCTTCCACTTGCCCGGTGCGCCTGACGATATCTCCCAGGGAGACTCCTGAGGTCCTGCCGAACATACCCAGATTGATCCCAGTGAAGACGACTTCCCTGCACCCCGACAATGCAAGCATCCTCACCTCCTGGAGGATCTCCCCGGGGTGTCTCTCAACGGGCATCCCCCTCAGGTCCGGGATGATGCAGTAGGCACATCGATGATCGCAACCGTCCTGGATCTTTAGGAATGCCCTGGTCCTGGTCCTGCGTGCAGAAAGATAAAGAGGGTCCCACTCCTTGAGATTCTGCACATCGACCCTTTCGATGCGTGGTCCCTCCGTGGGTCTCCCATGTTCTATCATCTCTGTCACTATCCCTGGGATCCTGAACTTGAGCCTGTTCCCTACCAGGCAGTCGACCCCCAGGTCCCGCGCCTCCTCCGGAGAGATCCTCTGGGCCCAGCACCCGGCGGCAATGATGATCCCGTCGGGGTTCTCCCGTCTGAGCCTCCTGAGGTTCTGCCTGCACTTCCTGTCCGCCTCGGAGGTAACGGAACAGGTAACGACAACAGCTGCATCGAACACTTCCTCATCCGTGAGGAGGGCACCAGCCTCCGTGAAGGAGCAGCCCAGGGCTTCAGATTCGAACAGGTTGGTGCGACAGCCCATGGGAAGGATCCGTACCCTCACCCCCCTGAGACGGTCATACATGGACATCTCCGTCCAACATCATGGAGAGTACAGCCACTGCAACGATCCCGGCGGTGTGGGACCTCATCACCCCGGGGCCAAGGCTGACCCTGCAGAAACCCTCTCTCTCCAGTATTACCAGCTCTTCTTCGGTCCAGTCCCCTTCAGGGCCCACGGCTACAGCCGCCCTGGAATGGGGGCGGGACGCCAGTATGGCCTGGGCTGGACCTGTGACGGTGACAAACCTGTGGGAAGGAAGTTGAAGATAGGGGATGGATGATAGCGGGACCGGCTCCAGGATCTCCGGCGGATCCGCGCGACCACACTGTTTGGTGGCCTCCATGGCTATCCTTCTCCATCGCTCCATCCTGGACGTGATCTTTCCCGGAGGGATGCTCACCACTGATCTTGAACACAAAAGGGGTACCAGGACCGAGACACCGGTTTCGACGGACTGTGCCACGAGCCTGTCAAAGGGATCGCCTTTCAGAAGCCCCGCCAGTAACCAGATCTCTCTTCCCGAGCCCTCAGGGCTTTCCGAGATAACTACTCCTCTTGCCTCTCCCGAGGAAAGGTCCAGTCTCATCAGGATCTTCCTTCCGGGAAGAAGCCCCTCGAACAGGTCCCCGTCTCGGCAACGCCTTACCGAGAGGAGGTGATGACCCTCTCGGGGATCGAGGATCCACGTCGTGTCACTCTCCCGTACCGATGACTCCAGCCTTACACGAGGAAGCGACACCCCACCACTCCCCCTTCCTGATCTCCCTTGTCGGTGCGAGACCGCCCGAGGGCAACACCTCCAGGAATCTGTCCCTTTCCTTCAGCGTCAGACCGGAGAAGACAGCCAGGCCTCCCTCTGTCAGAAGTGCCGGTATAACCGGTATCATCGACACCAGGGGATCGAAAACGATATTCGCGCAGACAAGGTCCACCTTCCCCTGGATCCCTTCAAGGAGGTCTCCCGTACGGATATCCACCGCCTCGTCAGGTATGTCGTTAAGGCGCAGGTTCTCCCTCATCTCGGGGATAATGGCCGGATCGTTGTCAGTGGCAATGACGCCGGATGCCCCCATCCTGAGGGAGGCCACGGCCAGGATCCCCGATCCGGTACCAACATCGATGACCTTCATGCCCGGTTTGACCGTATGCTCCAGCAGCTCAAGGGCGATCTGGGTACTCTCGTGGTAGCCTGTCCCGAAAGCACTTCCTGGATATATGTAAAGAGGTGTTCTCCCTTCAGGCTCCTTCCCCTTATGCCATGGTGCCATCACTACGAACCTGCTGCCCACACCCAGGGGGGGGAAAGCATCTTTCCATGCCGTGTGCCATTGGCGGTTCTCTATCCGCCCCATATCAACGATCCTCACACCCGGCCAGGGTGAAATTACGTCCTGGACCCTTCCGATCCAGAACCCCAGGTCCCTGGTGCTACGGAAATAGGCTTTAAGTGCAATCCTGCCCGGCAGTTCCTTTATCTCCGAGCCGATACTCCCCGAGAGATCGGCCAGGGCGGACAGATCCTCTTCGTTACCGTCCTGTCCTTCGAGCGTTATATACCACCAAAACCCCTCGACGCTCATGACTTTGAACACCTCCGGTTTTTCGACTCTAATAGAAAAGGGAGGCTCGCCCGCCTCCCGTCCATTGATAGTCTAGCATGTCATCCCTTTTATAACATCACGAGAAGAGCTGCCGGATCCGATCCATGAGGCCTGTCGACTGGATCGGAACATTCATCTCCTGGGCCAGGGCTTCTACAAGGGTCCTCTCCTTCTCGCTGAGGTCCCTGGGGACTTCGATAAAAACATGGGCGTAAAGGTCTCCCCTTCCTGAACCCCTCAGGCGGGGCATGCCCTTACCCTTTACCCTGAAGGTCTTGCCTCCCTGGGTCCCCGGTGGGATCTCGATCCTGTCTGTCCCTTCAGGAGTCGGGACCTCGACGGAAGCTCCGAGCACGACCTGAGGATACTTCAGATCAAGCCTGGCATGCAGGTCATCCCTGTCTCTCTCGAATAGGGGGTGACTTTCGACCTTTATTGAGATGAAAAGATCTCCCGGAGGACCCCCCTGGGATCCCTCCATGCCCTCTCCCGCTACACGGAGTCTGGTCCCAGAATCCACTCCAGGCGGTATCCTGACCTCAACGGTGTGCCTGGTCCTGACCCTGCCGGACCCGCCGCAGTTGGCGCAACGGGAATCGATCTTCTTCCCGGAGCCGTTGCAATCCCGGCACTGGGAGACACTTACGAAGGTCCCGAAAGGTGTCCTCTGCTGGGTCTCCACCTGACCTGACCCGCGGCAGCTAGGGCAGGTCCTGACCTCCGAACCCGGCTCGGCACCTGAACCTCCGCAACGCCCGCAGGTCTCCTGCCTGGGCACCGACACTTCCCTGGTCACCCCACTGAAGGCATCTTCAAGGGATATGGAGAGGGACACCTCTATGTTCTCGCCCCTGACAGGTCCCCTGGAGGGACGTCCTGCACCGCCGAAAAAGCTGTCGAAAATATCCCCGAAAATATCCCCGAAGGGTCCGAACCCCCCGAAAGGAGCCCCTCCAGGAGGGGCATCCCCCAGGGTCCCGTACTGGTCGTAGGCTGCTCTCTTCTGGGGATCCTGAAGTATCTCGTAAGCAAGATTGATCTTCTTGAACCTCTCGGCAGCCTCGGCGTCACCGGGATTGGCATCGGGGTGATACTTCCTTACCAGTTTCCTGTAGGCCTTCTTGATCTCCTCCTGCGTGGCTTCCCGGGAGACCCCAAGGATCGCGTACAGGTCCCGGCTGTCCTCAGAGGGCACTGGGTTTCACTCCCTAGGACTTCCCGTTCTCTTCGAACTCAGCATCAACGGTTTCTCCGTCGGCGCTCTCCGATGGCTGTTCCGGACCTGCCCCCGGCTTACCGGCATCTTGTCCGTAAAGCCGGGTGGACATTTCGTGGAGACTTTTGGTCAGCTTTTCACATACCTTGCGGATCTCTCCGCTGTCCTCCCCTGCCAGGGCACTTCGGACTTCCTCGATCTCTCCCTGGATACTGGCCCTCTCTGTGTCAGTAACCTTTTCGCCCAGATCTGTCAGCATCTTCTCCGTGCTGTATATCAATGAGTCGGCTTCGTTCCTTGCATCAACCAGTTCCTTCTTCTTCCTGTCGATCTCCAGGTTATCCTCTGCGGCACGGCGCATCTTCTCGATCTCCGCCTCGGAGAGCCTGGAGGACTGGATAGTCACATGCTGCTCCCTGGAGGTCCCCTTGTCCCTGGCGCTCACGTTGAGGATCCCGTTAACATCGATATCGAAGGTGACCTCTATCTGAGGCACCCCCCTGGGGGCAGGGGGTATCCCGTCGAGGAAGAATTTTCCCAGGGTGACGTTGTCCCCCGCCATGGCCCGTTCCCCCTGGAGGACATGTATCTCCACCTGGGGCTGGCTGTCCGAAGCAGTCGAAAAGATCTGGCTCTTGGACACGGGTATGGCAGTATTACGATCTATGATCTTGGTGAAGACACCGCCCAGGGTCTCTATGCCAAGCGACAGGGGCGTTACGTCCACCAGGATTATGTCCTTGTGCTCCCCGGTGAGAATCGCGCCCTGGATAGCCGCTCCTACGGCAACGCACTCGTCGGGGTTGATCCCCTTTGTGGGCTCCTTCCCGAGGAGTTCCATGATCTTTTTCTGGACCATCGGCATCCTGGTGGCACCGCCCACGAGAAGGACCTTGTTTATCTCCTCCCTGGTCAGCCCCGAATCGTTCAACGCCCTCCGGGTAGGCTCCACCACTCTCTCAAGCAGAGGACGGGTTATCTCCTCGAAACGCGCCCTGGTAAAGGACATCTCAAGGTGCTTGGGTCCGCTGCTGTCGGCGGTTATGAAAGGGAGCGATATGGAGGTCTCCGACAAGGTCGAGAGTTCTATCTTTGCCTTTTCTGCAGCCTCGCGAAGGCGCTGGAGGGCCATCCTGTCCCTGGAGAGGTCGATCCCCTCGTTCTTCCGGAAATCGGATACCATCAGGTCTACAATTTTCTGGTCCCAGTCGTCCCCACCCAGGAGGTTATCGCCTGAAGTGGCCAGGACCTCGATAACCCCGTCCTCGATCCCCACGTCAAGGACCGATACGTCGAAGGTCCCTCCACCAAGATCGAAGACGAGTATCTTGTTCTCGCCACCCTTGTCCATACCGTAGGCCAGGGCCGCCGCGGTGGGCTCGTTGATTATCCTGAGGACCTCAAGGCCTGCTATCTTTCCGGCATCTTTCGTAGCCTGCCGCTGGGCGTCGGTGAAATAGGCAGGTACGGTTATTACCGCCTGGCCGATCTTCTCTCCCAGATATTCCTCGGCATCTCGTCTGAGCTTCTGCAGGATCATGGCCGATATCTGCTGCGGGGTCTGGGAGACGCCGTCGATATCGATCCTGTAGTCCGAGCCCATCTTCCTTTTGATAGAGGAGATGGTCCTCTCGGGGTTGACGATAGCCTGCCTCTTTGCAAGCTGACCGACCAGCCTGTCCTTGTCCTTTGTGAATGCCACTACCGATGGGGTCGTCCTCGCGCCCTCGGCGTTGGTAATGACCGTAATATGGTCGCCTTCCTTGACGGCCACACAGCTGTTAGTTGTTCCAAGATCGATGCCTATTACCTTTCCCATTCAGTATTCACCCCGCATGGATTTAAAAAATGAAGTTCCCTTGATGACCTTTGACCCCTCAGGCGGTTCTCCTGGCAACCCTTACCCGGGCGGCCCTGAGGACCTTTCCGGCGATGGTGTACCCCGACTGGATCTCCCCGGTCACGGTCCCGTCATCTACCCCCTCCGCGGTCTCTTCCACTGACACAGCTTCATGCACGGTGGGATCGAAGGGTCTGCCGACGGTCTCGATAGCTGAGACCCCCAGATCCTGGAGGACCGAAAAGAACTGGTCCCTGACCATTTCGACACCCCTGAAGAAAGAATCCGGGTCGGACCTGTTGGCCGAAAGGGCCCTGTCCAGATTGTCAAGGACAGGGATAAGAGCAGCAGCAGCGCTCTCTCCAGCCATGGCCCTGAGTTTTTCCTGCTCGCGTTCGATCCGCTGGCGGAAGTTGAAGAAGTCAGCCCTGGCTCTGGCTACCGCGTCGCCCAGCTCCCTGTTCTCTTCACCCAGACGTTCCGCCAGGGCCTTTGCCGCCTCCAGTTCCGAAAGGAGCTCTTCATTCTCCGCTCGAGAGCTCTCCTTTGCCCCTTCCTCAAAAGGTTCATTCTGATCATTATCCCTGCAGTGATCCTTTGCGGACACTCCGGCCTCCCCATATTTCTTTTCAAAGGGAGCCCCGGGGTCCCTTTTCTCTCTGGGTCTTGACATTCAATGTACCTCCTCATCGCTTTTCACGTTCTCGTTCTTCCCGGCCAGAGTCTCCAGAACACGCTCAAGGACCGAGATGGACCTCTCGTAATCCATCCTTACCGGCCCTATGAGACCGACGACGGCCTTCCGACCGCCGGTGACGGTGGAAGCCATCACTATTGAGCAGTCTGGCATCTTCAGCTCCGGGTTCTCGTCCCCTATGGTCACGCAGAGACCTCTTTCTGTAGAGCAGTTACGGACCAGCTTTCCGATCGACTCATCCTCCTCGAGGAGGGCCATGATGGTCTGGAGACGGCCCAGGTCGCTGAAGTCGGGGAGACCCAGTACATTGTGGGTACCGCCTGTGAAGAACTGGAAAGGCTGCTCCGTAAGCAGGCCATCCATCTCCTTCAGAGCCGACCGGCAACTATCTGCATATCGTTCAAGGGCATCCTCCACATAGGACTGGAGAGTTCCTCTTACCTCCGCCCAGGACCTGCCAATGGCTATTGTGGACACCCGTCGGGAAAGTTCGTCAAGGGCTTCCTGGGTCATGTCGCAGGGGAGGGTCACGGTCTTGTGGTGGATAAGCCCACCCCTGAGCACCAGCAGAACAAGTACCGTGCTGTGTCCCATTCGCAGGAACTCCACCCTTTGAAGAACCGTCTCCTGGGCTGGCCCCAGGGCAGCGACGCCAATGTAACTGGTGATCCTCCCCAGGAGCCTTGTGGCGTAGACCAGGGCTTCCTCCACGTCTTTCCTCCGTCCACGTAATTCCCTGATCCACCCTTCGCTGACGGAGGGAAAGGGCCTCTGTCTTCTAAGGATCGCATCCACGTATACCCGGTATGCCTTTGGAGTGGGGATCCTTCCGGCGGAGGTATGGGGCTGGTAGAGATACTCCATCTCCTCCAGGTCAGCCATCTCGTTCCTGATGGTGGCTGCGCTACGGTCTCTCAGGAACTTTCTTGCGATGGTCCTGGAACCTATGGGTTCACCGGTCTTGATGTACTCGTAGACCACAGCCAGGACCACTTCAAGATGTCTTTCGGTCAACACTTGGAAGCAACCCCCTGTTTTTTGATTTATTAGCACTCCCATTCACAGAGTGCTAAAGGGATCTCGCCCGAATGGTAGATTAGCAATGGCATCGTCTATTGTCAACACTGGTCAGAAACTTGATGCCTCCATAATGTGCTCTCATTGACCTAGAATAGGGCTGGGAAAAACATCCCTCTCTTCAGGAGGTTCCCCTTTGACGAAGAATAACAGGACAACGACAGTGATCCTGATCAGGCACGGAGAGTGCGAAGGGAACAGGGAAGGTCTCTTCAGGGGAAGGACGAACTTCCCACTCAACGGGACCGGGAGGGAACAGGCACGGTCTCTGGCCGAAGCAATAAGTTACCTGTCCCCTTCAATGGTATTCTCGAGTCCGCTGACCCGTGCGACAGAAACGGCCACTATCATCTCAGAAAGATGCGGGGCCGAGATGTCCATAAGGCAGGGGTTCAACAACATGGCCCTGGGCAAGTGGGAGAACAGGAAAAAGACCGATATCGAGCAGGAGTACCCCGAGGAGTGGAGACTATGGCTCTCTCACCCCGAAAGGCTTCAGATCGCCGGGGGAGAGTCCCTTCTTGACGTCAGGAGGAGGGCCTTCGCGAACCTGGATACCCTGGTCAAACACAATTTGGGGGGCACTTTCGCGGTCGTGACCCACAGGGCAGTGCTCAAGCCGCTTCTGGCAGAGGTGCTGGACCTGGGTGATCCCTACTTCTGGAAGATCCACCTGGACACTGCTTCCTTTTCCGTCCTGAAACATGAGGAGGACAGGGGATACTGCCTTGTCTCGCTCAACCAGACATACCATCTGGAACGATTCATCAGCGAATGGGTTTGAGATGGATAAAGATTTTCACTCCGGGAAAGGGAGATCTTCCAGTATGGGCATCTACAGGATAGAGATCGATAACGACAGTGATCTGGTCCACCTGATACACACTACCGGAGCTGACGAGAGAAGCTTCTGCTTCTTCCAGCGCAAGAGCCGGATGCTGTCTTTCTTTATTTCCAACGTAGACTTTCGGGCTGCCAACGCCCTCAAGCAGGAACTGCTCTCACGGGGCGGGGACGCGATCGTCCACAGATGTGCGATCGAAGGTTCGATACCGACGTCGAACGTGGTGATCCTGGGCACCCTGAAAACCCTCGAGGACCTTTCTGACAAGCTCAGGTCCATGCCCTACTGGGGCCTGGACGGGATAAGGTCCGGCCTGGTCCAGGCGATCTCCTCGATCGGGATCAGGAGATGGAGACTGAATATCCCGGACCGGGAGGATCTGGAGCTGGGCGGAAGGACCAAGGTAATGGGTATTATCAACGTCACTGACGATTCGTTCTACTCCGGAAGCAGGGTCGATGGACCGGAAAGGTGTGTCGAGATCGCCCTGAGGATGCACGAGGAGGGCGCTGATATACTTGATATCGGTGCCGAATCGACGCGGCCTGGTTCTTCCCCCCCTAGCCAGGAGGAAGAAGCATGTCGCCTGATTCCGGCAATAGCCGCCGTAAGAAGGGAGATCCCTCGAGCGATAATCTCTGCTGACACTTTCAGGACCGGGACCGCTGAGGCTGCCCTTGATTCAGGAGCCGATATTATCAACGATATATCCGGGGGGGCCTTCGATAAAATGATGTTCCCCCTTCTGGCAAAGAGAGGAAACCCGTTCATAATAATGCACGCCAGGGATGTTCCAGGGGGGATGCACCATCCTGTATCCTACAAGGATGTGATAGGCGATATCCTTGCTTTCTTCTCCGGGCAGATACTGAAGGCCACCAAGGCAGGGGTGAACCTCGAACAGATAATACTGGATCCGGGGATAGGGTTCTCCAAGAACGCCGAGCAGAGCCTGGAGGTGCTCAAGGGAGTGGCCTCCTTCTCCACACTGGCAAGGCCCCTGCTCATAGGTCACTCGCGGAAGAGCACTATCGGGAAGGTTCTGGGTCTGGAAAACCCCGAGGACAGGCTAGAGGGGACCCTTGCCCTGTCGGCCTTCTGTGCCATGAAGGATGTGGCCCTGATAAGGGTGCACGATGTGGCAGAGAATATAAGGGCCGTAAGGATGATCGGGGCTCTGAAAGGGGAAGGGATCTGATGCTAGCAGGTATCTCCCTTGGAAGCAATATTGGTGACAGGCTGGGCACCATCCGGCAGGCTTCACTTTTGTTAAAAGGCATGGGCATCCAGATCGTCGCTTCCAGCGACATTTTCGAGACAGCCCCCTGGGGGGTGAAGGAACAGCCCTGGTTCCTGAACGCGTGCCTCCTGGTGGATACCTCTGTCTCGCCCAGGGAACTGCTCTCCAGGCTGCAATCCATCGAAAACCGCCTTGGTCGGGTCTCAAGGTTCAGGTGGGGTCCCAGGGAGATAGATCTTGACCTCCTCTTCATGGATGGTCTTGCCGTGGACGAAGAAGACCTGGTCCTGCCTCACCCGGAGATGCATAACAGGTCCTTCGTACTGGTCCCTCTGAACCAGGTAGCACCCGACTGGTTCCACCCCCTTCTGCACAGGAGGGTGAGGGAGCTGCTCGGACAGGTCTCTGTCGAAGAGGTTCTGAGGATAACAGACTTTTGAACTACCATTTTGGGGAGTGATGCCTTTGAGACCGAGCAAGCCTGGATACTTTGTCCCTGTCCGGTACCTGGCCGCCTTGATTATACTGATGCTTTGCGTTCTTGGTGCCACGGTGCCGGCATCGGCGCAGCACCTGAAAGTCCTTACGGTCCCTGGTCACCCTGTAAGCCTCATCCTTGAGACCAGCGAGGGGATAATTACTTCGGCGCTTCTCAGATCCCCCGCAGGGATACAGAAGATCCTCCCCCTTGAGGGTTTTGCCTACGCCGGTGAGACCTACACCGAACCATACGCCGATGGGGATTTCCGGAAGGATCTCCTCTGGACCATCACCTTTACAAGGCCTGGCGACCGATCCAGGGGGTTATACCTCTGGATCGGTGTCACCACCCAGATCCAGAGGGCCTGGGTCATCATCAGTCCCCTGGGACAGACCTACTGGGACACGATCCCGATGAAGATCTACGCCCCAAGAGGAACGGCCCTTTTCGTCTCCCCTAACCTGCCTGCCTATGATGACCTCCCCCAGTTCGGAGGGAACAGGACCCTGACCTTCGTCTACACTATCGCCCTTACACCTGAGGGACCTAACTTCCAGCCCGTTCCCGAGGTTTACCGCCAGCTCTACCGGATCACGGCGACCATCAGGGACGCAGAGCAGATAACCGAGCGCCGGGAGGCCTACTCCAGGCTGCTGGAGGACTACGAGGCCCTCTCCAGGGGGGGGAAACCCTCCACAGAAGTGATCCAGAACTTCACCTGGAAACGCATCCTTTACCTTGACTGGAAATGAGAAATGAACCAGTGGCGGCCGTTCTCTTTCGCTGATTGCCGACAGGTCCTTCGGCACTCACTCCACGACCAGAACGCCTGTCATGTTACCTGAGCGGTTGCACTCAGCCTTTACCTCGATCCGGGTCCCGGGTGCGAACCTGCCTATCGTCACTACTATCCTTTCCCCGCTCCTGTCGCCCTGGCTTGCGTACCTGAGCTCCGCCGCTTCCCTTCCCCCGACCTTGACCTCCACCTCCTCAATGAAGTGAGAGGAAGTGTTGCCGACGACATGGCCGATCCATATTCCCAGTATTCCGTCATCCCGGGAATAATCCAGTTCTATCGATGTCGGGGGGTGAGCTGCGGCGTATGAGGCAGCAACAAGAAAAAGTACCGTCAGGATCGTTATCATCGAAGTCTTTTTTCTCATAGGTGTTCACCTTTCTGCTGAATTTTTACCACCCGGTCCTTTACTGGAAGGAGGCTATAAGATCCTCCACCCTCTCCGGTCCGTAGGCCCTCCTGCAGAGTGGAGTGTCATCACGGTGATAACAGCCCATGGAATCCTCGAAAGTGGGCCTTCCCTCGGTCTGATAGATGACCCCCAGGGGGTAGGGCGGCCCCTCCAGGGCCCGCTCCAAGGCAGACTTAAGGTCCGAGGGGTCATGATCTTCCGACAGGTCGAATGTGTTCTTTTTGAACCAGGCGAAGGTATTGACCTTGTTGAAGGACACACAGGGCTGGAATATATCCACCAGTGAGTAGCCCTTGTGAATTATCGCCTTTTTGATGATCTCCGTGGTCTGCTCCACGTTCCCGGAGAAGGCCCTTGCAACAAAGGATGCCCCCATCGAAACAGCTACTGCAACAGGGTTGAAGGGTTCCGAGAAGACCCCGTCCACCTGGATGGAGGTCTTGAAACCCACGGGGCTTGTCGGGGAGGCCTGCCCCTTTGTAAGGCCGTAGACCATGTTATTGTGCACCAGGTTAGTAATATCTGGGTTTCTCCTTATAGTGTGGATAAAGTGGTTCCCGCCCTCACCGTACATATCCCCGTCCCCGCCGATGGCGATAACCGTCATATCCCTGTTGGCGACCTTCATTCCCGTGGCATTGGAGATCGAACGTCCATGAAGACCGTTGAAAAAGTGCCCCTTCATGAAGTGAGGCATCTTGGCCGCCTGCCCTATCCCGGAAAAGAGGACCACTCTCTCCGGGGGAAGATCAAGGCCGGCAAGGGCTTTTTTCAGTGCTTCCATGATCTGGAAATCCCCGCATCCGGGGCACCACTGGACGTCAATTCCTTCCAGGTCGTAGATCCTGTGATCCATCTCTCTCCCCCCTATCGAAGCATCTCAATGAGCTTTTCGGCAACCTTTTCGACGGGAACCTGAAGCCCACTGTACCAGAGAATACGGTCCTCGATGAGGAACCCCGTCTCCCTCCTGATCAGGTCAGCGAACTGCCCAGTGGCGTTGCCCTCGACAGCTATGACCCTTTCGGCCTTCTTGAGGTGACCGGCAGTTCCAGGATGAAGCGGGAACACCTGGTCGAAGTGAAGGTGGGCCGTCTCATCCAACCGGGCCTCCTGCAGGGCTTCCTCAACTATGTGATACATGGACCCCCAGGTCACCACCAGGTTCCTGTAGCTTTCAGGCCCCGAAATAACAGGCTCGAACACCCTCTCCAGGATGCCCCCCCTCTTCCTCTGCCGCTTGTCAACCATTCGGGGACGGAGTACGAAGTCCTCCTGGACATGTCCCACCTCATCGTGTTCATGGCTGTCGGTACCGACAAGTCCCTTGCCCAGACCGGGGACACTCCTGGGAGATATGCCGCTCTCAGTGACCTCGTACCTCCTGTAGTCGGCGCCGGACTCAACGAGGTGCCTTTCAACATTCAGACCCTTGATTTCGAAGGGGGGAACGTTGTAGAAGGAGTTGAGCAGGTACTGGTCGGTAAGGATGAATACGGGGACCTGAAATTCAGCAGCCAGGTTAAAGGCCTCGAAGGTCAGGCGAAATGCCCTTTCCATGCTCCCAGGAGCGAAGACCGCCCGGGGGATGTCGCCGTGGCCGCAAAACACCGCCAGGTTCAGGTCACCCTGTTCGGTCCTGGTCGCCATACCCGTGGCAGGTCCCGGCCGCTGACCGATATGGAGCACCAAGGGGATCTCCGTTATGCCCGCAAGGCTGACCCCTTCTGACATCAGGGAGAGGCCGCCCCCGGAGGTGCTCACCATGGCCCTGGCTCCACCGTAGGACGCACCCAGGGCTATGTTTATGGCGGCTATCTCGTCCTCTGCCTGCTCCACAGCTACACCGTGGGACCTTGAGTGCCTTGCCATGAAGGTAAGGACTCCCGTGGCCGGGGACATCGGGTAGGACGAGATAAGATCGCAACCTCCAGCGAGGGCCCCCAGAGAGACGGCGTCCGATCCGTTGATCATCATCTCCCCGGAAGCTTTCCCTCTCCCCCTAACCTCGACGGAGACCCTCCCCGAGGTTTCCAGCTCTCTGAAGAGTCCCATCCCCTTTTCAAGGGCCGAAAGGTTGCTGGTGACCACCCCTTCGGACTTGGAGGAGAATTTTTCCCTGAGCAACCTTTCGGGGATCTCGGGAGGTATACCCAGCAGTCCCGAAATAAGTCCTGCCGCCACAACGCCGGTAAAGACCGGCCCCCCTGCTTCTCGCCCCTTCTCCATCAGAGGGACGTGGACGAATGTCCCTCCGGAATCCGAGAGCTCGTCCCTGATCTCTTCGGCATCTCCGAGAATAAGGGTCTCCTGGGAGATGCGTCCCCTGATGTTCGCCCTTATCCCCCCGTTGAGGGGCAGCAGAATGTCGATCCTGTCGACAAAGGCTCTCACCCTTTCGGAGGAGACCCGTATCTCGGTTGAGTTGCTCCCCCCCCTGACCCTTGACATATACTCCCTGCTGGCGAAAACGTTGAAACCGGACTTCCTCAGGGAATCGACCAGGATCTCCTCCACCGTCTGGACCCCCTGTCCTGCCGCACCGCACAAAACCAACGACACGTCGCTGTTTCCTTCTGCCGGGAAACGGAACATACTATCTCCTCCCAACTTTAAAAAGGAACGAAGTGTTATCTCGCATCAAACATACGGCCATGGGCCTGGGACATTACAGAACTGGCCTGACATGTCAGTTATCCTGTGTAACGGAGTTACTTTGTTACGGGGTATCCGGCCTCTTCAAGGGCCTGGATAACCTCTTCGCCAAGGGGTGTTCCTGAGAGAATCCTCTTCTCCTCAAGAGAAACCTCGAAGTCAGTCACCCCCATCGACTCCAGAACCCCTGTTATCCTCTTGACGCAATGACCGCAGGACATGCCGGGCACCCTGTAGGAATGAACCTTTCTCATTCAGATATCCCCCTTCCTGATTGTAAGCGAGTTAAGCACCACCGAGATCGAGCTCAAAGCCATGGCCGCTTCTGCAATTGCAGGGTGGAGAAGACCCGCCATTGCGACCGGTACGGCAACAACATTGTACAGAAAAGCCCAGAACAGGTTCCTTGTAATTACCCTGAAGGTCCGGCGTGATATCCGGACACACTCCAGGACCCTCGATACCCCCCCGCTCATCACGACTACGTCAGCACTGTCGATGGCGAGGTCGGTCCCGGAGCCTATGGCCATCCCTATATCGGCCCCCTTGAGGGCCGCGGCGTCATTTATCCCGTCGCCTATCATAAGCACCTTCCTGTCACCTGCCTGGTAGGTCCTCACTATATCAAGCTTGTCCTCGGGCCTGACCCCTGAATGGACTTCAGTAATGCCTACCTGGAGTGCCACGGCCCTGGCTGTAGCCTCGTTGTCCCCCGTTACCATTACCGGGAGAAGTCCAAGGGACTTCATATCCTCCACGGCGGACCTGGAATCTTCCCTGACCCTGTCCTCTATGACGAAGAAGCCTGCGGCAAACCCTTCCCTGATCACCTCGACCACCGTCTTGCCTGTTTCGAGAAATTCAAAATAGGGTTCATAGGATGACGGTCTGCCGATTTCGTATCTCGCACCGAGAACCACTCCTGAGACTCCCTTGCCGGCGGTCTCCTCCACCTCCTCGGCGACCGGAAGGTCTCCACCGGCCGAGGCAGCTATTGCTTTCGCCAGCGGATGGCCCGAACTCTTCTCTATGGCAGCGGCCGCAGCAAGGTCTGAAGAGGAGAGGTTGTGAAATACGACCGAGGGGTTCCCCTCCGTCAGGGTACCTGTCTTGTCCATAAGCACGATACCGATGTCCTTGGTGGTCTGTATCGCTTCAGCGTTCCTTATCAAAAGCCCCCTCTTCGAGGCAAGCCCTGTCCCCGCCACCAGGGCCATCGGTGTTGCCAGTCCCAGGGCGCAGGGGCAGGCGATCACCATGGTCGCCACAAAGACGAAGACCGCGAAGGAGAGAGCGCTCTCCGTTTCAAGGACCCACGGGAAATAGGTCCTGATCGGGAACAGCAGTGGATAGAGCCTTTCGAACAGGAAGAACCAAAAAGTCCCCGCAGATACCGCGAGGACCGTCACGACAGGTACGAAAACCCTTGTTACGGCGTCAGCCACGGCCTGGATCGGAATCTTGGAACCCTGTGCCTCCTGGACCAGGGATACCATCCTTGAGAGGAAGGTATCCTCTCCGGTCCTTGTAACGGTTATGATCATCTCGCCTGTCAGGTTTGAGGATCCCCCGGTAACGGATGCACCCTTTTCCTTAAGCACCGGAATAGGTTCCCCGGTGATCATCGATTCGTCAACGGATGAACGTCCAGAGAGAACCTCGCCGTCGACGGGCACTCTGTCGCCGGGTCCCACTCTTACGGTCATCCCTTCGGCAACGGCCTCTATGGGGATACGCATCTCCTCTCCGTCAATCATCGCTCTGGCCTCGACGGCCCGGAGCTTGAGAAGGTTCTTGATCTCCTTGGCTGCCTTGTCCCTGAGTGAGGATTCGATAAATCTCCCCGAAATGTGCAAGGCCACTATCATCGCCCCGATGCTCCCGAAAGAGGCTATGGGGACCCCCATCACGTGCAGAAGGGTCGTGACCCAGGCAGATGCGGAACCCACAGATATCAGTGTATCCATGTTGGTGTGGAAGTGGGTCACGGCTATCCAGGCTCCCCTTATGCTCCCCCTTCCGACGTAGAAGACCACAAAACCGGCTGCAGCCAGCTCCACCAGGGGGAACCAGGGGAGGTGGGACCCTGTCATATGCAGCAGCATCAGGACCATGAGAGGCACTGTAACGACAAGGGCTTGCAGGAGATCCCTCCTGGAACGGAGGTACCTTATCCTGTCCACCTCCTCGGGCAGTTCGTCGGAGACACCGTAGCCCACTCTTTCGACGGCTTTTTTCAGTTCATCGAGGGAAACATCTCTCCCATGGACCACCAGAGCTGTCTCCGTAGCGAGGTTGACCGCGGCGAAATCTACCCCTTCGACCTTCCGAAGGGACCTCTCCACCGCTCCTGAGCATGCCGCGCAGGTCATTCCCGTTATCCTGAGGGCTGTCTTTTCCTTGTCGTTATTGCCGTTCTTTACCATCTGGAGAGACCTCCTGTCGACGGCATTGACCTCAAAGCTTGAGACAAGTATACCCTTTATGGTATATTTACTGCAAGTTCCCATCATCACTCCAATAAGGTCAGGAGGGGTCATGAACTATAAAAAGACCGCAGGGTACCTGATCCTTTTGCTTGCCCTGGCCGGGCTTGTAAATGCTGGCCTTGATATTTACGGCGATATTGCTACTGGAGGGAGAGGAGACCGGGGTACAGTTACCGCATCGGGGTCAGGCTATCCCGAGGGCCCCTTGGAACTGGTCATCTACTTCTTCGAGGGGAATGCCCCCTGTTCGGTATGCGAAAGGATAAGGGGCATGACATATGAACTTTTCGAGTCGGACCCTGAAGATCTTTCGCTATTTTCCATAAGGGATGTGAACGTGGAGGAGAAGGGGAACGAGAGGTATGTTCTGGAGCTTGATCTCTTCTCCACCTCTGTTGTTCTTGCAGAGGAATCAGGGGGCAGGATATTCCGCTGGAAAAATCTTGCCGGTGTCTGGGACCTGGCCGGAGACAGTGAGGCTTTCAGGGATTACATGCTTCGGGAGATCGAGGCCTTCCGATCGGGAGGTGAGAACCGGTGAGCGTACTGACGGTCCTGTCAGCCCTCTGGCTCGGGGTACTGGCTTCAATAAGCCCCTGCCCGCTGGCAGCGAACATGGCCGCCTTTTCATTCATCCAGAAGGAAGGGCTTTCACCCCGCAGGGTCCTTGTCTCGGGGTGCCTCTACTCGGCAGGACGCAGCGTGGCTTTTGCCATTGCAGGAGTGATAGTGATCTCGGGGCTTCTGGCAATACCAGAGGCATCTATCTTCATGCAGCGTCACATGAACAGGATCATTGGCCCCATACTCCTGATAGTGGGCATCTTCGTCCTGGACCTCCTGGAGATCAGAAGGAGAAGACCCATCGTTGACAGTGTCTCATCAGGGGCCCCCTTCCGCGGCATGGCGGGCTCTTTCTTCATGGGAGTACTCTTTGCCCTTGCCATGTGCCCCGTATCGGCCGCCCTCTTCTTCGGCGGACTGATCCCTCTGGCCACAGAGGTAGGGTCCCGGGTCTTCTTCCCGGCCCTCTTCGGCCTCGGGAGCGGACTTCCCGTAACAATCCTCTCCGTCATCTTTTCCATGGGGACCAGGGCCGTATCCAGGAGCATCGGAACGGTCTATAACTTGCAGAAGGTTATCCAGGCAGCCTCGGGGGTGCTCCTGATCCTTTTAGGCACTTACTTCTCCCTGACCTCCACCTTCGGGCTGCTCTGAAAGATCAACCAGGCTGCTTCGTCTGTGGAACCTCCGCTCTTCTTGTATCCCCATTGGGCCCCGGCTATAATATCCCTGAGGATACGACTATGTTCTACGATGACGCAGGGAGGTGTTGGCAAGTGAGGAAGTACAGATGTCTCCACTGCCGCCACGAGTTCGAAGTGGAGGACCTTTCACCGGGACTCAAGTGCCCGAAGTGCCTCAACCGGTTCGTTCAGCTGGTCGAGGGAGATCCGGTCAAGGGCAAGTCCTGGGGGAGCAAGAGTTTCAGCGTCCCCAAGAGAGGAGATTGAATCGGTCAGGACCAGGCTCTTAACCAGAACAGGAAAAGGGGGCGGATATCCGCCCCCTTCTTTTTTCCATGAAGCCAAGCCAAAACTTTCTGAAGACTATTTCGCAGTGTCCTCCAGTTTCGGCCCCTTGCCCATAAGAGCGTCCCGAGCTTCCTTGAGAAGCATTACGGCGAGCACGATGAGGACCACCGAGAGCCCCGCCAGGAGCATGTTGTTGAGGTTGGACTTGATCAGAAGGAACAGGGCCGCGATGGTGGTCGCGATCATGAAGAAGAAGGGGTACATGAGGAACTTGTTCTCCTTCTTAAGACCGTTCTTGACCCAGACTGCGACGGCCAGAAGAGCAAGGGCGGCCACGAGCTGGTTCGATGCTCCGAAGATGGGCCAAATAAGGGACCATGCGGGCTTCCCGCCGGTTTTGTAGTAAAGAAGGAACAGTGCTCCAAGGACGCCTATCAGCGTCGCGACATACTTGTTAAGCTTCATGTCGAAGAATTCCTGCAGCTGGTACCTTGCAAGCCTGGTGGCCGTATCAAGGGAGGTCAACAGGAAGGAGTTGAGAGCGAGTAGGCCTAGCGACATGCCGACCTTGGGGTCGATGCCGATGAGGCTGGCGAACTGGCCTATGCCGTGGCCGTAGGTGATGGTGGGGCCTCCCTGCATGATGCCACCGGCGACGACAACCGTACCGATGGCTATTACGGCTACCTGGCCCTCAAGAAGCATCGAGCCGTAGCCAACCAGCTGGGCGTCCTTTTCCGTCTTGAGCTGTTTAGACGTGGTACCGCTTCCTACCAGGGAGTGGAAGCCCGAGATGGCTCCACAAGCGACTATAACGAATAACATTGGCCACATGTAGTTCGTACCTCCCCCGTAGAATCCCTTGAAGGCGGGGAAGTCCGTGGCGAACTTGGAGCCGAATATCATGCCTATTGCACCGATAAGGACTGAGAAGTAGAGCATGTAGGAGGCAAGGTAGTCGCGGGGCTGGAGCAGCAGCCATACCGGGAGGACCGAAGCAAGGAAGATGTAGACGGCAAGGATCATCCTCCAGGTGTTGATGTCGAAATTGAAGTTGGCCTGCACCCAGTCAGAGTAGCTGCCGAAAAAGACCGCCCCTATGACAATGGGGACCATGATCAGGGTGGATACGGAAAGGGGGATACCCTTCTTGTAGACCATCACTCCGAAAACAAGTGCCATGAAGATGTAAAGAGTGGCGGAGAATGCAACGGCCGGGTCCGAAGCGAAGCTCCCTGCGGAGAGTTCAAGGAAAACAGCCACAACAAGGACAAGAGCGAGCCATGTGAAGGTGAGGAAGAGGAGCTTGCCTCGGCGGCCTATCCACCTGTCAACGACCTCTCCCACAGAGAGACCCTTGTGGCGCATGGAAGAGACCAGTGCGCCCATGTCGTGGACACCTCCGAAGAATATTGAGCCGATGACGCACCATAGGTAAGTAGGTAGCCACCCGAAAATGGCGGCCGCCGTTATCGGGCCCACGATAGGACCTGCCCCGGCTATGGAAGCGAAGTGATGCCCAAGAAGGACGGAAGGATGGGCAGGAACATAGTCCACACCGTCAAAATAGACCTCCGAAGGAGGTTTGTTCTCGTTGCTCAGCCCGTAAACCCGGGCCTGGAAGTTGCCGTAAGTAAAATAAGCTGCGACAAATAAGACTGCTGCTACTAGAAACATGATCGCAAGCACGGTTTTTCACCTCCGAAAGAGTTTTTTCAGAATCTCAAAAGGAGCCGGATTGCGAGGCTCTCCAGCAGCCACCCCCCTTCTTCCCGGATCGGGGACCCTCACCCTCATCGGGTCCAGACCTTCCTCCAGCCTTGACAGCACTACACCGGCGTTGTTGACGAGGGTTGAGAGGTCCGAGAACTTGCGGACAGAGTGGGGATCGCCGGGGCGATAGCACATGACCTCCACCCATCCGCTGAACCCCATAAGGAAATCCTTGTGCAAGGGGCTCCCCCAGGTGGCATTCCCGACAAGCAGTACACGGTGGGACATGACATCTTTCCCGGGTTTCCATACCTCCAGCAACTCCCGGCCCATACTGTAACCTCCAGCAGCCGAAAGGATGTAGTCGTCCGAGTAGTAGCGGGCGACCTCTCCCATAAGGGAATCCTTTCTGAAGGTAACCCTTCTGTAGACTCCCTTCAGCCCCAGACCGGACCACTCTTCGAAACCGAATTCGCTCCAGAAGATGTCCAAAAGCTTCCTGTCGGAAAGAATAGCTTCCAAGATATCACCATCCGTTCGGATACATTATACGTAATACCATATCCAGTTGGCAATCGTTTTTTAAGGTTTTCCCAAAGAAAAAACCGGCAGCCCCGGACTCCGCGGAGGGTCAGGTCATTCCCTGCTTAGAGAAATAGCACTTTTCCCGTTTATCCAGGTTATCCTACTATTTGAGCCATGTAAGGTCAAATGACCTTTAGGATGTCGCGCGTTCCCAGCGCCCCTTGCAAACCGGACCGCCTTCCGGATATAATGACCCGTGGCTTTCAGGGGCGACTAGCTCAGCGGAAGAGCGCTTCCCTCACACGGAAGAGGTCACAGGTTCGAACCCTGTGTCGCCCACCACTGGATATTATCCCCTTCTTTCACTTCGTTCTTCCGTCAGGGAAGAGTTCACAGAGCAGGTTTTTTCCGTTGGTATTTTTGCTTTCTCTCTTGAAATGTAAGGAAGGGAGTTTTTCCTATGGGGTGTGGATTTCTCTCTTTTCCGTACCCTGGAACCCAAAAAGCAGGACCGCCCCAGTTCTATCCCTGGAAGCGGTCCTCTCCTTTTCGGCCATGCGCTGAAGAATTATCAGAGGCCCCTCACTATGGTCTGGTCCCTGCTGGGGCCAACTCCTACCAACACCACAGGAACACCGGTCTCCTCTTCGATAAAGCGGATGTAGTCCCTTGCGGCCCGAGGCAGATCGTCGAAACTCCGGCACTCCCCAAGATCTCTCTTCCATCCGTCCATGTTCCTGAACACCGGTTCGACGGAGTCGAGAAAGGTCAAGTTGCCCTTGAAGGGAAGGTTCTCCCCCTCGTCTGACCTGTAGCTTACACAGACAGGGATGGTCTCGAACCCCGAGAGGACATCCAGCTTGGTCAGTGCCAGGGCATGGATCCCGTTGACCCTGACGGCATATTTCAGGGCCACCAGGTCAAGCCATCCGCAGCGCCTGGGGCGACCCGTCGTGGCTCCGAATTCACCGCCCCTTTCGCGAAGAACATCTCCGGACTTACCCCTGTGCTCAGTGGGGAAAGGGCCTTCACCCACCCTGGTACAGTAGGCCTTAACAACACCGGTGACCCTCCCAACAAGGGAAGGACCAAGACCTGCTCCCACGCAAGCCCCACCCGCCACAGGGCTTGAACTGGTAACAAAGGGGTAGGTACCGTGATCCAGGTCAAGAAGTGTACCCTGGGCCCCCTCGAAGAGGACGTTGTTTCCATTCACCAGGGCCTCGAAGATCGTCAGGGAGGCATCGCCGACATAGGGTCCGAGCTTCTCCCCCCAGACCCTGGCCTGATCGAAGATCTCACCGAAGGCCATGGGGGCCTCACCGTAGATCCTGGTGAGGTGCATGTTCTTAATCTCCAGGTTGAAGGAGAGCTTTTCCCTCAGCGCGTCCTCGCAAAGGAGATCCTCGACCCTGATGCCGCAGCGGTTGACCTTGTCCATGTAACATGGGCCTATCCCCCTGCGCGTTGTCCCGATCTTCTTTCCGCTCCCTCTAAGACGCTCTTCCATTCCATCCAGTACCTTGTGGTAGGGCATGACAACGTGAGCCGCTCCGCTGATCACCAGACGCGCCCTGTCCTTGCCCCTCTCCTGCAGGTCTCCGAGCTCTTCCAGGAGCTGTTGGGGATCTACGACCACCCCGTTGCCGACGACACAGGTCTTCCCCGAATAGAGCATCCCCGAGGGCAGGAGGTGAAAAATATACTTTTCGCCTTCCACAATTACCGTGTGCCCAGCATTGGCTCCGCCCTGGAACCTGACGACCACGTCCATGTTGTTGGCTATTGCATCGACAACTCTTCCTTTTCCCTCGTCACCCCACTGGGCGCCGACTATTATCTCAACCCGACCCTTCATGCGGTCATTCCTCCCAGCCGCCGATCCTTTTATGCGCCAGGTACTCGGGCACAGTCACAAATTCTATATCCTCAGGGGCCATTTCGTACAGCTTCGGAAGAAAATCCATGGTCCCGGGCCTGGCGTGGCATATTGCAACGGCCCCTCCGTTCTTCCTTGCCAGCGCAAAGGTTTTGCGGAATTGCTCTTGAAGAAAAATCTCTTCGTCGTAATGATCGAGGAAGACCCTGTTCAGGGTAGCGGGAAGACCGGAATCCAAAGCTACCGGATAGGCCACGGAACCTCCGGAGGTCCTGCTGTCAACGAAAAGAAGCCCCTCCGCCTTCAGTTCCAGCATTACCCCCTTCATCGCCCGGGGATCCTCCGTTGCCCGGGATCCCTGGTGGTTGTTCAGGCCTGTGGCCCCCGGCAGCGACCACAGTGCGTTCCTCACCGAGGCCCGAACTTCCTCCGGGGCCATTCCCGCCCGTACCAGAGCGTGCGGGTCACCGGGGAAACCCTTGGCCTCCATGGGCAGGTGAACGATGAACGGGATACCCATTTCACCGGCCATCTCAGCCGTTGTCCGACTGAAGCGCTGGTAGGGTATGATCGCCCACGTAAGGGGCAGGGGAACCGAGGAAAGTCGCCTGGCCGCGTCCATGGAGAAACCCAGGTCATCCACGATAACGGCAACTACTGGGGGGCGGATGAACCCCCCCGAGCATTCCGAAAGCCGCGGAAAGGCCAGGACCCACAGAACGACCAGAATGACCCTGCTAGCTGTCTTTAGCCTCTGTCGCATCTTCTCTGCCCAAAAGCTCCGACAACGCTCTCTTGAGCTGGACGTCCTTCTCCCTGTCCCTTTCGAACTCACCCTCCACTTCGATGTCGGGAGAAAGACCCACCTTGTCGATGACAGTTCCTGCAGGAGTGTAGTATTTCGCTATGGTGACAAAGATGCCCGACGAGTCGGACAGGTTGAAAAGGGTCTGGACAGATCCTTTTCCGAAGGATTGCTTGCCCAGGATGACGGCCCTTCCCTGGTCCTTCAGGGCTCCGGCAAGGATCTCCGAGGCACTGGCACTGCCTTCATTGATCAGAACTGCCACGGGGAGGTCCGTGATGGTCCCATGTCTTGCATATATGACCTCGTTGGCCCTGTCGAAACGTCCCCTGGTACTTACGATGACTCCTCCATCGAGAAGCAGGTCCGCTATATCCACACAGCTGCTGAGTAGTCCCCCGGGGTTGTTCCTCAGGTCTATCAGGAAACTTCCAGCCCCTTCTCCAAGCAGATCATAGACTGCCTTCCGGAAATCGAAAAGGGTTCTCTGGTTGAACTGGGTTATCCTGACAAGCCCGACGCTGTCCTCCAGAAGTTCCGATTTGACAGTCTGGATCCTTATGCTCTCTCTCTCTATCTCAAACTTTAGCAGGTCCTCCTCTTCCTCGCGACGGATCCAAATGACCACCTTTGTGCCAGGATCCCCCCTGAGGGTGTTGACCACTTCGTTCTGGGACCATCCGAGGATCACTTCGTCTCCGATCTTCACTATCTGGTCCTTTGGCTTGAGACCAGCCCTGTCTGCGGGAGTATCCTCTATGGGACTCACCACCAGGGTCTTCCCGTCTCGCTGACCTATGTAAATTCCGAGACCTCCGTACTCGCCCTGAAGTTCTATCTCTTCCTCCTTCAGTTCATCAGGGTCAACGAAACGGGTGTAGGGGTCATCCAGCGCAGAGACCATGCCCCGGATGGCTCCGTGAAGAAGGTTCTCCTCGGAGATCCCCTCCTCCCCGTCGACATGATAGGTCTCAAGTATGACGCGGGCCTGCTTCATGATCCACAGGTCCTGAAAGCTGAAAGGGGCTGCCTTGAAGAGATCCACATCATTGAAGGCAACAGCGGACATTACGCCGCCTACCAGGATCACCCCTATTACAGCACCTATGAAAATATCCCTTGCCCGCCGAAACATTTCAGGATTCCACCCTTCCCTCTACCCTACCTTCCGAGGAAGGTGATCGGGTTCCTTGCTTCTCCGTTGACCCTTACCTCGAAATGGAGATGGGGCCCGGAGGTCACTCCAGTACTCCCCACATTTCCAATAACATCCCCGCCCTTGACGACCTTTCCCTCCTCCACCCTGATCTGGGAAAGATGCGCATATACGGTGGTAAGATCCCCCCCGTGGTCTAGGATAACGATCTGGCCGTAGCCTCTCAGCCAACCTGCAAAAAGAACCTCTCCCGCCTCCGCGGCCTTGACCGGTGTCCCGGCCGAAGCCTTAATATCAAGCCCGGTATGCATGATCTTGGTCTTGAACACGGGGTGGACCCTTGTACCGAAGTTGCTGGTTATCTCTCCCTTTACAGGCCAGGACAGCTTCCCCCCCGAGGGAACATAGGTGGGTGTTATCCCTGCCCTCGACTCCTGGAGCTTTCTCTTCTGGGTCATCAATTCCCGTATCTTGTTCTGAAGCTCCTTCTGGGATTCCTCCAGTTCTCTTGCTGCCTTCTGGTGAAGAGCCTTCTGCTTCGTCAAGGCATCAAGGGACTTCTTTTGCTGGGACTCGGAGTCCTTCAGCGCCGACTGTTCCTTTCTCAGGTTATCCTTCTGCTTCTCAAGCAGGGCCCTCTGGTCCTGCATCTCCTTCATGGCAGATTCGAGCTTTTTTTTGTTCTCGCTCATGGTCACTATCCTTCGTTCATCCTCACGGGCTATCCTGGCCAGAAGATAGGCGTTGTTAAGAGCCTCGTGGGTGCTGCCCGCCGAAAGGAGGAGGTTGAACTCTGCGATCCCACCGTACTTGTAGATAGCCTCGAACCTCCTGGCAAGGTAACCCTTGGTCCTTGAAAGTTGTGCTTCGGTGGTCTCTATCTCCGAGGTCAGCTCTTTTATCCTCATCTCCGTCTTCTCGCACTGGAGATCGAGGAGGGCAACCTTCTGCCTCAGGAGGGTTACGCTCTGGTCTATCTTCGAAAGCTCGTCAAGCAGTCCCTGCTCCTTTCTCCGGGCCTCGCTGATCTGTTTCTGGTGGTAGGATATCTGCCTCTCTATCGATTCCAGCCGTCCCTGTTCATCCTTGATCCTCGAATCGATATCAGGGGCACATGAGACCCGAGATGGGAAAAGGACCAGCAGTGAAAAAACCAGGAGGAGTGACCGTACGGTGGAAGAGTTCCCTTTTACCTTCATGATCTCAACACTCCAGACTCGTTCTAGATCGACCTTGAAGCTTGCCTGACAAAACGGGATGCCGCAAGCCAGCTGCAGATCCATCCGACCGATACGCCGGCAAGCACCAGGACCGCTCCGACCCGGAGAACGATGATCCTGTCGGTCAGAAGTCTGAGGAAGGGAAGGGATCTCTCCAGGGCGGTGATGGCCATCCCGTAGGAGAACCACAACAGCAGGACCGAGAGCGCAGCTCCCGCTGTCCCCAGGATAACCCCCTGGAGAACATAGGGGAAGACCACAAAGGTCCGGGAAGCGCCGACGAGGAGCATCTTGCTTATCTCTTCTTTCCGTGCGAACACGCCAATACGGATCGTGTTGAAGAGGACCAGTGCCGCCGAAGCGAGGGAGACCACCAGAACGACTATTGACAGCCTGGCCACGAAATGGGATATCTTCTGCAGCCTCTCGGCAACAGTCCCAGCATAGACCACTTCCTCCACCTCAGGCATGGCTATCAGCTCTCGGGCTATGACCGTGGCGAAGGACGCTTTCTTGACCTGTATCTCCACGCTGGGGGGTAGAGGGTTCTCGTCAAGGAGGGTCACTGCTTCGGCCAGTTTGCCGAGCCTGGCTTTGAGGCGTTCAAGGGCCTCCCCGGAGGTCACCACCCTGACCGAGGAGACCGAATCGTAGGAGGAAGCCTTTCGTGCAACCACCTCCAGGGCTTCTTGGGAATCCCTGACGTAGGCCTGGACAGTAAGGTCGCCCTCTACAGCCTCGACGAGGTATCGGGTGTTAAGGACAAAGAGAATGCTCGCCCCCACGAGAAAGAAGACCGCCACGGAGGTTATGATCGTCAGGAGGCTCAAACCTGAATGCCTGGAGAGTAGTCTCCAGGTATCCCTCATCACGTACCTAAAAGTCCCCATCCACCCTGTACCTGCCCTTCTTCTCGTCCCTTACCAGACGCCCCTTGCGGAGCTCGATGACCCTCTGGCGGTATGAATCGACAATGTACTGGTTGTGGGTCGCCACTATCAGGGTGGTCCCCGAAGCGTTGATGGACAGCAGAAGTTGCATGATCTCGTCGGCCGTATCTATATCAAGGTTGCCCGTAGGTTCATCGGCTAGAAGTATCGAAGGCGAGTTCGCAATAGCCCTCCCTATGGCCACTCTCTGCTGTTCCCCCCCCGAGAGCTGTTCAGGGAAGAGGCTCCTCCTCCTCCAGAGACCGAGACGGTCCAGCACATCGTTGGTCCTTTTCTGAACATCATGGCTTGATACGCCTATCACCTCCTGGACGAAGGCGATATTCTCGTATACGGTAAGGTCCGGGAGCAGCCGAAAATCCTGGAAGACCACACCTATGTTACGTCGGAGGTAGGCCAGGTTGTGGGAAGCTATCTTGCGAATATTGACGTCGCCTACGGTCACACGACCCTTCGTCGGCACCAGTTCACGGGTGACAAGCCGCAGAAGGGTCGTCTTGCCCGACCCCGTCGGTCCGACAAGATAGACGAACTCCCCCTTCTCGATGGTAAGGAAAATGTCCTGAAGGGCGACGATATCGGGGAGGAACTGCTTGGTCACACCCGCGAACCGTATCTCCATCTGCTACCTCCTGCGCAGGGACCATACCTGGGCCGACTCCCCCACTATCTCCCTGAAGGTCAACCCGTAGTACTCCTGAAGCTCTGAAGGGGTGCCGCTCTGTCCGTACCGGTCAGATACGGCGACAAACCTTACAGGAACGGGGTTCTCAGAGGCCGACAGGGCCGCAATGGCCTCGCCCAGCCCTCCTATAATGTTGTGCTCCTCGGCGACAACGCAGCAACCCGTCCTTCTCAACGAAGCGAGGATGAGCTGCGACGGCAGGGGCTTCAGGCTGAAGCAGTCGATCACCTCGGCGTTGATGCCCTGCTGGGAAAGGATGGCCGCGGCCTTCATCGCTTCGTGGACCATGATACCACAGGCACATATGGTGACGCCGTCACCGTCGACAAGGGCCCTTCCGCCTCCGATGCGCATCTCGCTCTCATCCAGGATCCCAATGTCAGGGACCTCGTCCCGTCCGAGTCGGAGGTAGACGGGTCCCGGGTGCCCGCATGCGATCCCGGCCATGGCCGAAGATGAGGCGTAGTCCGATGGAACCAGCACAGACATGTCAGGCAAGCTCCTCATCAGAGCAACATCCTGGTTCATCTGGTGCGTGGCACCCTCCTCTCCTGCTGAAAGACCGGAGTGCGTACCGACCAGGACCGCCTGAAGACCGGGAATGGCCAGACAGGTCCTGATCTGGTCAAAAGACCTCGCGGTAAGGAAGGCAGAGTAGGAAACGGCTACAGGGATCTTCCCGCCGAGGGATAGGCCCGCGGCGGTCATCACCATGTCCTGTTCAGAGACCCCGCAGTTGATGGTCCTCTCCGGGAACTCAAGGGAAAAGGGGGTTATGACCTCGGCATCGACCATATCCGCATGGAGAAGCACAACGTCGTTCCTCTTGCGGCCTGTTCCCAGCAGCCCTTCTCCGAAACCTGAAAGGGTACTTCTCATGGCTAAACCTCCCCTCCCCTTCCTCCTGAAGAGGACTCCAGCTCCCTGAGGGCCTGTTCCATCCTGTCCCGGTCCAACGGGCAGGCCGGTGGACCCAGCAGCCCCTTTTCGGCGATAGTGACACCCTTGCCCGGGACCGTTTTCGCTAGAACGGCAGAGGGGCTCTCCCCGGGACCCGAAAGGGACCAGGCGACAGCCTTTTCCAGTTGACGGAAGTCATGACCGTCCACTTCCATCACACGCCATCCAAAGGCTTCGAACTTCTTCCTGACAGGCTCGATCCTCTTTATGCTTTCGACCGATCCTCCTGTCTGTATCCCGTTCATATCGACAAAGGTCGTCAACGCACCGGATCCCAGGTTGGCAGCCTGCATTGCCGATTCCCACACCGCCCCCACCTGGAGCTCTCCATCACCCATCACACAGAAGACCCTCCGGTCAAGACGGCCCATTCTGGCCGACATCAAAAGACCGTTGGCAAGGCCGATACCCATCCCCCCTGAACCGCCTGGGGCATCAACCCCCGGAGTCCGGAAGTGCTCGGGCCTCCCCTGAAGCATTGCGCCAAGACGCCTGTAATTCCAAAGCTCTTCCCTTTCGAAGAAACCGCGCCTGGCGAGAACAGCGTAAAGGGCAGGACATGCGTGGTTCTTGCTGAAGACCAATCTGTCCCTCTCCGGCCAGTGTGGCTCTTCTGGTCTTATCCTGAGAACCTTCCAGTATAGATAGACATTAATGTCAACTACGGAGAGGCAGGAACGAAGGTGGCCGGACCTTGACAGCCCGGTCATCCTGACGATATCCTTCCTGACCTCCAGAGCCACATTTTCCAGTTCACGTCTTACGGAGGCTTTCATTGGATCACTCCCCTGCAAGCAGGCTTCCCAGGACCCGGCTGAACACTTCCTGGAGCCGTTCCGAGGCTTCCTCTATCCTTGACCTGTTCAGACCGATCCCAGGAAAGGAAGAGGGCAACTTGCCCTCCCAGACAGGCAGCCCCCAATCCTCGGCGAAGAACCTGACCTTGGGATCATAGGGTACGGCCAGACACGGTATTCCTGCAAGTGCCGAGAGCAGGCAGAAGTGAAGCCTCATTCCAACTGCCACCTTCGCCCTCCGCCACAGGGACCTTGCTTCCTCTATCCCGCCGATCCGAACGATACGGGAAGGGCTGAACATCCCACGTGACCTGAGATCGCTCATAAGGGACTCGTCCTCGTCGGAGAGGGCCACAGCGATCATTTCCAGACGGCACCTCTCCTGGACCGATACCGAGGCAAGGGCTGTCGTTTCGGGAAGCCCTCCGTGCCATGGCCTGATGTTGACCAGAAGGAGGTCGCCGTCTCCCATTCTTTGAAAACCCGGTACCATCGCCAGGACCGGATCAGGGGCGATCTCTCCCTTCAGGCCCCATTTTTCGAGATATTCCATCGATCCCCTGTCCCTCACGACCCTGGCCTTACAGATCGAAAGGGCATCCCTGGCCAGGTATATGGCAGGGCCGCTCCGGAGAGGTCCGACGGATTGGCCGAAAGCCCATATCTTGCAGCCTGCGAGCCATGCCATCCTTGTTACTCCCCAGTAATAAATACAGGACCTTATACTGGTGGAATCCTGGAAGAGACCCCCTCCCCCGAGCAGGAGGGTTCTGCTGGACCTTAATGCTTTCAGTACCTTGAGGGGGCTCCATCTTTCGACCAGGGAAACGCCTTCCCGGGAAACAGGCGCTCTCTTCTCTGCCGAAAGAACTGCTACCCGGTCAGGGGATACCCCGTTCTTCTCCAGAAGATCAAGGAGGCTTTCCGCTATCAGTTCGTCTCCCAGGTTACCGAAGCCGTAGAAACCACAGAGGGTAACATCCAGGGGGCGCCTCACCCTGCCACTACCCCCTGCCATCTCCTCCAGGAAGGGATCAGAAGGAAAACCAGGATGGCCGCCATGATGCAACCAAGGATGATACCTGTCCAGAGCCCGTTGAAAACCCTGAGGAAGATGAAGGACAGGTGGGTGTGGAAGTGACAGAAACTGTTAACCACCGAGGAGAAGGCCAGGGTGGTACCAAGACGGAAGATCTCACGGTAGCTCCTCCAAAGGTCTTTTCTCCTCACCACGAACCATATGACAAGAGCTGGATATCCCGCGAAGATCTCCTTGGTCCTGGGCCTGGCCACCAGAAGCTGCTCCAGGAACTCCCTGAACCGGATCTCCCAGCCCGGCACGAAGGATACGTTCCCGCTCCTGAACACCATTACACCGGCCGCAGCGGCCAGAAAACAAATAAGGGCGAGCTCACCCCAGACTGGAGGACGAGTCAGGACCTGGACCAGCGATTCCGGGTGGACCCTCCTCCTAAGGTCATGAAGAAGAAGGATCACCGGTGGGGCCAGGAGTGCGATCTTGACGCCAGAGAAGGTTCCCATTCTAAGCATATACCAGGGAGTACCGAAGAAAGAGGCTATCGCAAGCCCTGAGATCACAGCCACCGATACCCCGTAAAGAACTCCCCGGACAGGGCGTCTGAAGTTGTCAAGGGCCACCAGGGATGCCTCTGCTGCAGCAAGGGAAGCCGCCATGGCCCCTAAGAGCCTCGCCACAGAAGGAACTCTGAGGACAAGGACGGCGAGAACGGCAGACAGGGCCAGTGTGGCAAGGATACCCTTTGATCCAGTGCTGCCTTCCTCAAAGGAGAGGAACCTTGATAACAGTCTCAGGGTCAGGACCACAAGGACAAGGGCCAACGCCAGGGCAGCGAAGAAGCTGGCGCTCCAGGGATCCAGGGTTCTGGGCCACCCCGTACGGATGCCCAGGGTATCCAGCCGCCCCGATATCCTTTTACACTCCTCGCCGAACCTCTCCAACCTGGAACCGGAATGAAGATCCGAGGGCCGGACGTAAAGGATCTTGACAGAACGTTCCCTGGAAGCCCTGACAAACCTGTCGATAAGGTCTTCTCTGGAGAGCCTTCTGCTCAGGATCTCCTCTCTCCTGACGCTGTGCAGGGAAAGAATGTCAGGATAAAGGCCCCTCTCAAGGAAGCCGATGCCTATCTGCTGTGAGAACTCCACCTTGGAGACAGGGATGTGGCGCTCCTTCAGTACCTCCGAGAGGGGCCCCAGCTCCGGGTAACCCGCAACAAAAAGCCCCGCCGGGACCACCGCCCTGATCCCGGGGTAGGCGTCCAGGACAGATGCCACAGCAAGAGCAACGTTCTCCCCAGGGATCCCCGGCGTAGATCCGGGCCGGAAGACAAGGGGGATGTCTTTTCCCTTGAGCATGTTCAGCATGGGATAGTCGGGGAGCATGCCGGCCTCTAGGGTTTCGGCCAGAGAGAGGGGGAGAACGTAAAGGTCTCCCTTTTCCAGGCTGATGGTCCTGGCTCCCGGGAACTTCAGGGAGACGAAGGACCTTATCTCATCGGAGCAGCAGGACTCCCGTCTGATCATCATGGCTGCCGAGTCGGGGAATAGTCCCTGGGGAATGCCCTCGGGGAGAAGGTCCTCCACTGATCCGTACTCCATTGCCAGCATTCCTGCCACCAGCTCCTGGCCTGTCAGCTCGCCCACCGCAACTGCCGTTAGCCCCCGGTCCAACAGTTCATCGAGAGCCTCCGGCACTGGAAGGTCCGACTCCCTGGCGAGGCTGACCACATCTCTGACGTCGGTCACCAGGGCAGCCACACTCCCCTCGCCTTCAGCCCTGATCCGGGGGATGAGCCCTACTGCCGCCAGAACCGCAACGGCACCAAGTGCCGCCGCAAAGAACAATGCCTGCCTTATCCTCACTCTCTCTCACCCCATTGTTCCTCGAGAGGGATCCCTACACTCTCCAGAAGCCTGCTCAACCTGAAAAGAGGAAGCCCCACAACATTGAAATAGCAGCCCCTGATAGAACTCACAAGCAGCGAGCCCCACCCCTGGATAGCATAGGCCCCGGCCTTATCCCCGCTCTCTCCCCCTGACAGGTAGGCCCTGATCTGTGCTTCTGAAAGCTCCCTGAAAGAGACCAGGGTCTCTTCGCTCGCCGATACGGACCTGTCCCTCCATCTGACGGCGACGCCAGTGATCACCGAGTGGGTCTTCCCTGATAGAAGGCTGAGCATATCGAAAGCGTCATCCCGGCTTCCCGGTTTCCCGAGTATGACCGATCCGAGAACGACCATGGTGTCCGCTGCGATCACAAGAGAATTTGCATGTGAGGAAAAGACCGAGCCGGCCTTCTCCTCCGCCAGTCTCCGGACCTGACCGGAGGGAGCAAGGCCTTCCAGGATCCGCTCCTCCAGAACAGGAGGCACCACCCTGAAACTCCACCCCAGTTCCCTGAGGAGGACTTCCCTTCTAGGGCTGGCCGAAGCCAGAACAACATCACAGGAAGACAGGAAACCCTTTCGGATCATCTGATCATCAGTACTCCTGTCACCCCTCCGAGGAAGGTTCCCAGGTTCATTCGCACATACAACCTGAGCCCGAAGTCCACTACTATGAGATCGAGGCTCTTCAGGTCAAACCCGATGTCGATAATGTCACGGAAGAACCTTTCCGTGAGGGGGAACCTCTGCAGGTAGACACCTATAAAACCGCCAAGGATCACGCAGAGGAGAAGTATCCACCATCTGGAATCCGCAGTTCTCGCCATTTTATCATCCCCCTATCAGATTGAGGAACACTACGAAAAGACCCGCCGCGATGCAGTAGACGGCAAAGAAGCCAAGACGGCCCCTGATGACCACTCTTCGAAGGATCCCCAGGGCGAAAAGGCCCGAAGCAAATGCTGTTGCCATGCCAATCCACCACCCTGTCGGCAGTGATGTGACCACTTCCGAAATCCCCCCCGCCTTGACCACCTCCAGGACGGTGGCGCCAAGGATCGCCGGGAGTGACAGCAGGAAGGAAAAGGAGAATGCCTCCCGGGGGGAAAGACCGCAGCGGAGCCCTGTAACGATCGTCATTCCCGATCTTGATATCCCTGGCAGTATAGACAGGCCCTGGGCAAGTCCTACCTTGATCCCCGTCGACAACGAGACGGGAAGGTCGCGAGGAACGATCCTGCTGCCGTAGCGAAGGACAAATCCCGTAATAATGAGGGCAAAACCTGCGAACAGGGGCGATGAAAAGAGGACCTCCGCCAGGGGCCTGGAGAGAAGGGCAATAAAGACGGTCACCAGAGTACCCAGTATTACGCTCCATCCGTACCTCCAGCCGGGAAGATCGCGGTCTCTTATCGAAAAGAGTCCCGAGAACCAATCCCGCGCGATCCTGACCACTTCTTTCCGAAAGAAGAGAAGCGTCGCGGTCATGGTGGACAGATGAAGCATTACGTCAAAGGAGAGGGCAGGGTCCGACCAACCGAGAAGTTCCTGCACTATCACCAGGTGGCCGGAGCTGCTTACGGGGAGGAATTCAGTAATACCCTGGACAAGGCCCAACAGGGCGCACTGAAGGCGCAACGGATCATGCCTCCTTGCCGCGGACCACGTTTATGTCCTTGACTATGAGCGCGATGTTGTTGGCGTGGTCTCCAACCCTTTCAAGGTTGCTGAGAATATCAATGAAAATAACTCCTGAACCGGGATTGCAGACCCCCTGGTTCAACCTGTCGATATGTCTCTTTCTCAGATCCCTCTCCATCGCGTCAATTTCATCCTCCAGCTTGAGGACCTGCTGGACCTTGCTGTCTTCGGCCGTGTCGAGGGCTTCTACAGAGAGCCTTACGGCCTTCTCCGAAAGGCCTATCATGATCTCGAACTCCTCCATGGCAAGATCGGAGAAGGGGAGGTTGTGCTCGATCTTGTATTCGTAGAGCTCGATCAGGTTCTCGGCGTGGTCCCCGATCCTTTCGATATCACCCACTCCGTTGACGTAGAAAGAGAGAGACGAGGAGAGGACCGGAGGGAGGCTGACCTGCATCAGGTCCGTCGAAAAGGCCGTGATCTCCCTTGTAAGTTCGTTGACCACTCTCTCGGTCTGGAGAACCTGCTCGATCATCCTTCGGTCGTTCTCGAGGAAGGCGGTCCGTACATCCCTGATCATGTCAAGAGCAAGAAGGCCCATCCGCACAAGTTCCTTGCGTACAGCTTCCACGGCGGCTATTGGCGAGGCCGATATCAGGTTCCTGTCCAGAAAACGGGGACCCATAAGTATCGCTCCCCCGACATCGGGGATAATAGCCCTCACGAGGCGAACAAAGGGTTCCACGAAAGGCAAAAACAGCAAAGTGTTGAGAACGTTGAAGATGGTATGGGCATTGGCCAGCTGTCGGGCAATGTCTGTGGAGGTCAGCAGCACGAGCTGCCTGAAGGGGCCAAGGAAGGCCAGGAAGAGAAGCACGCCTATCACCTTGAACAGGACATGGGCCAGGGCTGACTGCCTCGCCGAGCGGTTCAGCCCCACCGAGGCCAATACTGCCGTGATAGTGGTACCGATATTGTCACCGAAGAGGATGGGTATGGCGGAGTCAATGGTCAGAAGCCCCTGGGAAGCCATGACGATGGTGAGACCTACCGTGGCCGAGCTGGACTGGACCAGCATTGTAAGGACCGTCCCTGCCAGCACGCCCAGCAGGGGGTGATGCTGGAAGGCAAGGAAAATGTCCTGGCGGTCTCTCAGGAAGGACATGGCGTTCTCCATTGTCTGCATACCTACGAAGAGAAGCCCGAAACCTACTATACAGTTCCCTATGAACTTCTGCCGCTTGCTCCTCCCGAAGACTGCGAAGAGCATCCCGAAGCCGATGAGGGGAAGAGCGAACTCCTTGATCTTGAAGGCTATCAGTTGTGCCGTGATAGTGGTCCCTATTGCCGCTCCCATGATCACGCCGACAGACTGCTTCAGGGTCATCAGTCCCGCATGGACAAAACTGGCGGTCATGACAGTCGTCGCACTGCTGCTCTGGATCAGCGCCGTTATCAGAGCCCCCACGATAACGCCCTTTACGGGTGAACTGGTTAGCGCCGAGATGAGGCGCCTCATCCTGTCACCTGCGAGGTCCTGCAGCGACTCCCCCATCAGTTTGATTCCGAAGAGGAAGAGACCTACACCCCCCAGGAGGTTGAAAAAGAGTCCCGTAGTCAAACCTTCATCTCCCCCGTCAGGCCGGATCCCATAGATACGACCCTGCAATGATAGAAAAGGGACTACCGCTCAACGACCATGACCTGCACTCTTATCACCGGCGGTGTCCTGCTGTACCTTCTCAGAACGTTCCGGGCCCTGCTTCTGATCTTCTGGGCTATCTTGTCCTCGTCTCTCCCTGTGCGACCAGGAAGCTTTTCCAAGGCTCGTTCTATCTCAAGAACAAGATCGCCTCTCAGCTCCTCTGCATCATCCATGTGGAGAAACCCGACGCTCTCGATAAGGGGCCGGGCTACAGGTCGAAACTCGCTATCCAGGGCAAGGGATATTATAACGATACCTTCCTCGGAGATCTCCTGCCTCTCCTTGAGAAGGCTGTTCTGCATCTCGCCCAGGGCCATTCCGTCAACAAGGATCCCGCCCGAGGGCACCGCACCCCGGCGGACCTGGGCCTTGCTGGAATTGAGACTGAGGACATCGCCGTTTTGAAGCACAAAGGTGTTTTTCTGGGGGATATCCATCTCCTGGGCCAGCTTGGCATGCCTGACAAGGTGCCGGTACTCTCCGTGGAGAGGGACAAAGTATTGTGGCCTCACTATGCTGAGCATCATCTTGAGCTCCTCCCTCGCTGCGTGGCCGGAAACATGCACCTCCTGGTCGCGGTCGTAGACCACCTCGCAACCGCACTCGAAAAGGCGGTTGATGGTTCTGCTGACCAGCCTTTCGTTCCCGGGAATGGGCGAGGCGAAGACCGCAACGAGGTCACCGGGACCAAGGTTAATGAAGCGGTGTTCCCCCTTGCTCATCCTCACAAGACCTGAAAAGGGCTCACCCTGGCTTCCGGTGGTCAGGACTATCAGCTTGTTGTCCGGTACACGGTTGGCCTCCTCCATCGGAACAAGGGTCTCCTTGTCGACATCGATATAGCCCAGGTCAATGGCAAGGTTCACGTTCTGCACCATGCTCCGCCCCATAAGTGCAACTTTTCGGTTGAACCTTGATGCCACCTGGAGTATCTGCTGGGCCCGGTGAAGATTGGTGGAGAAGGCTGCTATCACCACTCTCCTGTTCCTGTGGAGCCTCAAAAGCCTCTCAAGGGTCCTCCCGATTATCCTCTCCGACTGGGTGAATCCTGGCCGTTCCACGTTGGTCGAATCGGAGAGCATGAGAAGGACTCCCTTTCTCCCGTATTCCGCGAAGGCTGAATAATCGGTGATCCTTCCATCCACGGGGGTCGGGTCCAGCTTGAAGTCCCCTGTATGGATCACGGTACCTGCCGGTGTCTCCATAGCCAGACCGACACCGTCAGGGATCGAGTGGCAGACCGAGAGGAAGGTTACAGAAAAGCAGCCCAGGCTGAACCTCTCGCCGGATCCGACCTCGACCGAAACAGGTGTATAGTCGGGACACGAGTCCCGGAACTTGGCTTCAACCATGGCAAGGGTAAGTTTCGTACCGTATATGGGAACGTCTATCCGGGGGAGGATGAAGGGGAGACTCCCGATATGGTCCTCGTGACCATGGGTCAGAATGAGACCCCGGATCCTCTCACGGTTCTCGAAGAGGTACGAGGCGTCGGGGATGACAAAATCAATGCCCAGCATCTCCTCGTCGGGGAACATAAGTCCGCAGTCAACAACGATAATGTCCTCGCCACATTCGAGTACGAACATATTCTTTCCTATCTGTCCCAGTCCCCCCAGAGGTATGAACCGCAGTTCATTCCCTGCAGGGCCCTTCTTCCCAGGTCTTCTGCGAAGATCTTTCGTTGACATCGGCCCACCTCCGGTTGACTATCCTACCACGACCTGCGGCCAATACCACGACAGGAAAGAAATGCCCCGGGCATGGCGGGAGCCCTTGAAAGCATCAGGGACTTTGGGCCCGCTCCGGATCAATCGCTGAAATCCTTTCCCTTGTCCTTCGCCGCTCCCCTGTCGGGGGCGATCTCACGGTAATGATCCTTTCTGGAAGCGATCACGGCCTGTTCCGGAGCGGCATTATGATCGGGGCGTTCTGACACTATCTCCATCAGCGCCTCCGAACTACCCTCGGCGTGGAAGGCCCTTATGAACCTCTTCGCCCATTCAGCGGTCTCTTCCACTATTCTCCCATGGATCCCCTCAGGCAGGGCCATGATTGCTTCGTCGAAGGGTCTGTTGGCTTTCTTGTAATCTCCGGACTTGCGGGAAAGGCCCTGACCGTCGGCCCATTTAACAATCTCTTCCCAGAGCTCAAGGGTGATCCCTCTCGCTGGGTCCTTGACGTAGGATCCGTCCTTCACAACAGCGTTCCCGGTGACAGGGTCCATCTCCAGCCCAAAGACTATGTTCTGCCAAAGGGTGCCAACATTACCCTTGTTGATCCCGAATTCGGAGAATCGGGACACCTTGTCGAGGGGTGTCCCCGAGATGCCGTGCTGGGCTATGGTGACGCCGAAGGGCGAGACGGCTTCCGCTATCTCCCTGGTCCGTTCGAGATCGATCCCCTCGACCTCTCCTGCGGTACTGTCGTATGTACCGTGTTTGCTCCCGTTGGAGATGGCCAGAAAGTCCGGAAAGATCCTCCAGGAGTTAAGCCCTCCGATAAAGAACAGGGCCTCTTCGACAGTGGTCAGTTCCCCGGGTCCCTTGATCTCCCCGACCTCTACCTCAAGCCCGAGGTAGGCTGGGATATGCATGGCCACGTCCCTGGTGAAGCAGAGGTTCTCCCAGTCAGGATTGTGTGATGCATCGACCGCCACAGAGGTCCATCCAAGCTCCACAAGCTTCCTCAGGTGAGGGATGGAAGCCAGAAGGTCCTCCCTGGATCTTATGGCGTAATGGTCCACATGTAGTCCGAACAACACCCCCCCTCCCAGTTCACTGGAATATCTGGCAGCCAATTGGGGAACGTTCTCGAAGGTGCACCCGCAGTATGTAGCCTCTGACTTGGCCAGTTCAAGCATTACGAAGGCTTCAAGTTCCCGGGCGGCCTTCAGGACGCCCTTGATCGTCAGCGGGTTCCGAACGTTCGATGCCAGTACTATTGAACCCACTGACCTCGCCGCCGCGGCAATATCCCTTCCGCTGACCAGGGCCACGGGTTCGCTGCCGAAAACGGACTGGACGTTAAGGGGCCGTTTTTCAAGCAACTCACGGAAAGATCTTCTGTCTTGATCCATTTCAAAACACCTCCCGGAAATGTCCGCGTTCATTGTACACTTAAGCGAGGGACCTGGACCGGTTCACGATCCATCCTTTCTGAACGATCGATCAACGTTTTGTCATTGACGGCCCGGCTTGACCCGTGATACTATATGCGGCGCGCTAAGGGAGCGATCCTTGGGGGATCGTCTAATTGGCAGGACGCTTGACTCTGGATCAAGAAGTCGGGGTTCGAGTCCCTGTCCCCCAGCCAAATAACCGGAATGGCCCCATCGTCCAGTGGTCTAGGACCCAGGGTTCTCAGTCCTGTAACACGGGTTCGAATCCCGTTGGGGCTACCAGAGTTGCGAGGCGGACACCTGAATGGTGTCCGCCTTTTCATTCGGGGGACTTCAGGTTGTAGACCGGCTTGAGAAGGGCAGTAACCTCGACGGTCTCCTTGACCTCATCACTGATGTCCTCCCACCGCCTGTACGCCATGGGAGACTCATCAATGGTCTCGCTACTTAAAGAGGTAGAGAAGACACCCTCCATGCTCTTTTTGAAAGATCCCATGGTTATGGCGCCCTCCTTCAGCCTCCGTTTCATCTCCTTGCGCCCGAACAGGCGCCCCGCACCATGGGGTGCGGAGTAGTTGAAAGAGGGGTTTCCCTTTCCAATACCCAGAACGACCCCTGACGCCATGCTCAGGGGGATGACCACCCTCTCTCCCTTATGGGCCGAAATGGCGCCTTTCCTCACAATGCCGTCCCGTTCGCTAATGTAGTTGTGCACGCTCTCAACGAGGGACCTCTCATCCAGTCCTTTCCCAAAGAAGGAAAGTATCCTTTCTGCGATAATGGAACGGTTCATCAGGGCAAACTCCTGGGCAATCCGAAGCCATTTCAAATACTCTCTCCCTCCCTTATCGAGAGGGAGATGCTCCAGGCCCCTGGGGAGACCGTCCGACTCCCTGCTCCTGCTCTGAAAACGCCGAGCCATGTCCTGAAAGAAATTCGCGACCTGGAACCCGAAGTGGCGGCTTCCGCTATGGACCGTAAGGAAGAGAGATCCCTCCTGATCTTCATCGATCTCGATAAAGTGATTGCCGCCCCCGAGAGTCCCCAGTTGACCCCATGCAGGATACCTGGGTCTCCTTGAAAGGAGTTTTCCGTGAAACTCCTTGTCAGCCCGGGCGACCAGGTCCTTTGCCATGGCGTACTTCTCCGGAGCACGGGATCCGAACCATTCGAGCAAGGCCGTGGTCCTGTGATGGGTCATACCCAGGGGAATACTGCTCCGGATGAACCTGTCAAGGGCGTCGAAGTCGATCTCCCGTCGTTCCACTCCTTCGATGGGGTTCAGGACCACACCGCAGCCAATGTCTACACCGACAACGTTGGGTATCACAGCCTCACTGAATCTCCCTGTAAAACCGATCACGCAGCCCGCTCCGAGGTGACAGTCAGGCATTATTGCCACCAGCCCCTCGATTGCAGGGTGGGAGGCGATGCCCCTTATCTGGGCCATGGTTTGTTCGTCCACATCACTGGCATGGATCAACAGTTCGGTCAAGTCCATCACCCTCGGTCCTCCTCTGAAGGAAAGCTCAAACCAGCCCCGGGGTCATGATAATATCTAGAATACCAGACATCGTGACGGAGGAAGATAACATGGACCCAAAAGACCTGGCATCTATCTTTTCACCTGAGAACAGAACATGCTTCGCCTTCAGCGGAGACCAGTTGCTCCTGAGGACCGACCCCGAACCTTCACTCCCGGCAAGGGAGGACCTGTCGGAGCTTCCCTTGTCCGGGCTGAGCCCTCGCTGCGGGTTGCCGGGGCGGCCAAGCAACTGCTGGGTCTCTCTCGCCGGCAATGCTCCCATCCCTGAAGGAATGAGCCTGGTATCTCTGAGAGATGTCTGGTCACTGCTGGGCGAGCAAGCCTTCTTCGAAGCCGGGAGGGCGTTCCAGCTAATGGAATGGTCCTGCCTTAACCGGTTCTGCGGAAGGTGCGCGACACTCATGAGAGAGGTCGAACACGAAACCGCCAGGGAGTGCCCTGCCTGCGGAACCATCACTTACCCCCCTGTATCCCCGGCCATTATCGTCGCCGTTGAGAAGAATGGGAAGCTGCTGCTGGCGAGAAGCCCCCGTTTCCCCAGGGGAAGGTACAGTATACTGGCAGGTTTTGTTGAACCCGGGGAGACCCTCGAGGGTGCCGTAGAGAGGGAGGTCATGGAAGAGGTCTCGATAAGAGTGAAGAACATCGCGTATTTTGGAAGCCAGCCATGGCCCTTTCCGCACTCCCTGATGGTGGGGTTCCGGGCTGAGTGGGGATCGGGGGATATCAGGGTTGACGGCAACGAGATCGAGAGTGCCGGATGGTACTCTCCAGGTTCTTTCCCCGACATTCCTCCCAGCCTCAGCATTTCAAGAAAACTTATCGACGACTTCCTGGCCAGACACGGGTGATCAACCTTTCCGCCAACCGGTGTGAGCTATCACACAACAGCTGTCGTCCCGTCCCTCTCCTTCTGCTGCTGGATTATGTCATACATGTCACTGAAGGAGAGAACCCCCAGAAAACGGCCCGCTTCATCGACAACAGCCACGTTGGCAATGGCCGAGGATATCATTGTTCCCAATGCCTCCTGGACTGTCCTTGTGGTCCTCACGCTTGAAGCTGGCTGAAGCCTTTCACGGACCGGCCCAGGCAAGGCCACGGGGGGGATGCCTTCGACGTTGACGCTACCGGCAAGCCTCCCCTGGTCGAGAACGTATACGAAACGGTCCCTGCAGAACCTCAGGTCGGTATTGTGGGCCGCCCTGACAGCATTGGACATGCTGTCCTCTATATCCACCACCGGCAGATCCGATGTCCTGACAGGAACATCCTTCACCTTCATGAAGCTGAACATGGCCATAGGATTACCAGCGCCTACAAACCCTGATACGAAGTCGTCGTCCGGTGATGACAGAAGAGCGAGAGGTTCCCCCACCTGGACAAGTTCTCCTGACCTCATTATGGCGATACGGTTACCCATCTTCATGGCCTCGCTGATATCATGGGTGACGAAGACAACTGTCTTTTTCAACTTAAACTGCAGGTCCAGCAGCTCGTCCTGAAGGCCGATCCTCGAGATAGGATCAAGGGCGCCAAAGGGCTCGTCCATAAGGATGATCTCCGGATCTCCTGCCAGGGCCCGAGCCACCCCTACTCTCTGTTGCTGCCCTCCCGATAGCTGTCTTGGCCACTTCTCACCGTACTCGGACGGCGGTAGACCAACCATCTCCAGGGCCCTCCCGGAGATCGAACGGGCCTCATCGGGACCAATACCCTTGAGCCTGGGTACCACCGATACGTTCTCGAGGACCCTCATATGAGGGAATAGCCCGATCCCCTGGATCACGTATCCTATCCGCCTTCTCAGGGCAACAGGGTCCATTCTGGACGTGTCCTGACCCTCACAGAGTATGGTGCCCCCCGAGGGTTCCACCAGCCTGTTTATCATGCGGAGTATGGTCGTCTTCCCGCAGCCGGAGGGACCTATCAGGACCATTATTTCACCACCGGCAATATCAAGGTCTACCCCTTTAACGACCTCCGTATCGCCGTAGCTTTTCCTGACATCCCTGAGACTTATGGCCGTTCGAACCAAAACTCCCTCCTCCGGGGCCATGGTCAGCTCTTGGGCTTCCCCTTGCGGAGTTCCTCCTCCCATGTTATCAGGGAGTGATAGTAGACCCGGTCGCCGTCATCGTCCAGACCCCGGGTGAGCTCGCTGATATGGGTGTGCCCTGCCTGGACCTTCTCGAGAACATGACTGACAGCCTGTTCCGGGATGCTCTCCGCTCCGCAGGTGTAAATGTCCAGGGCAAGATATCTGGCTTCGGGCCACGTGTGGACCGAGAGATGTGACTCGCTGATCACCACGACCCCGCTGACCCCGTTAGGGGGGAACCGGTGGAACGAGACGGCCCAAACATGGGTGTTGGCCTTCCGGGCTGCCTCGACCAGTATTTCCTGCATCCTGTCGACCTCACCAATGACGTCGCTACAGCCTGAAGCCTCGACAATATAGTGTATCCCTCTCGGGTCCATGGCTTCCCCTCCCTGGAATGATATCCTTCAATGACCTGTTATCTGGAAAAATAACCCCTTTCTATATCCGGGTAGAGCGGGAAAGATCCGGCAAGATCCTTTACGGTCGAGGCCACCCGGTCCATTGCTGACCTCTCCCCCCTGTATGTCAGGGCCGCATCTATGGCATCGGCCACCAGGGACATCTCCTTCTCCTTCATCCCCCTGGTGGTGAGCGCCGGGGTCCCGAGCCTTATGCCGCTGGTCACCATCGGTTTCTCGGGGTCAAAGGGTATCATGTTCTTGTTTACGGTGATCCCCACCTGGCCCAGTATCTCCGTGGCCTCCTTGCCTGTGAGGCCCTTGTTGCGCAGGTCCACAAGCAGCATATGATTGTCGGTCCCGCCTGCCACGAGCCGGTACCCTCTCGAGGCCAGCTCTCCGGCCAGCGTACTGGCATTATCCACGATCTGCCTTGCATACTCCTTGAACTCCGGCCTCATCGCCATCAGGAAGCATGTCGCCTTGCCCGCGATGACCTGCATGAAAGGGCCTCCCTGCATGCCCGGGAAGACGTTCCGGTCAAGGTCTGCGGCGTTCTTGCCACGGCAAAGGACAAGAGCGCCTCGGGGTCCTCTCAGGGTCTTATGGGTCGTGGTCGTCACAAAATCCGAGTGAGGCACAGGGCTGGGGTGGACGCCGCCGGCGACGAGCCCAGCAATATGGGCCATATCTGACATGAGGTATGCGCCCACGTCCTCTGCTATCTCGGCGAAACGGCTGAAATCGATAAGCCTCGGATAGGCGCTGGCCCCGGCTACGATCAGTTTTGGCCTTTTATCGCGAGCCAGCCTTGCCACTTCCTCGTAGTCAATGGTCTCCGTGACCCTGTCCACTCCGTAGGGGATGATCCTGAAAAGCCTGCCCGAGAAGTTCAATGGATGCCCGTGGGAGAGGTGCCCCCCCTGGGCCAGGTCCATTGCAAGGATAGAGTCCCCCGGCTCCAGAACTGAAAAGTAGACCGCCATGTTCGCCTGTGTACCCGAGTGAGGCTGGACATTGGCGTGTTCTGCCCCGAAAAGTTCACAGGCCCTCTTTGCCGCCAGTTCCTCGGCGGATTCGACAAACTCGCACCCTCCGTAGTACTTTTTATGGGGATAACCTTCCGCATACTTGTTGGTCAGCACCGATCCCTGGGCCTGGAGAACGTAATAGGGAACGAAATTCTCGGAGGCGATAAGTTCAAGCTGGACTCTCTGCCTCTGGAGTTCAGAATGCATGAGCGAATCGATCTCGGGATCAATGTCCTTCATGCCGGCTTTCATGATGTCCACTGCAGAACATCCCCTTTCCCCCGAAGGGCTATCTTCTTTGACTCTCGTGAAGCAATATTATACTCCCGGCAGGATATCGGGCAAAAAAACGCCCCGGAAAGGAAAGACCTTTCCAAATATATCAGTCAAGGTTGTCAGGCATGCCCTCGACGAAATCCCTTATCTCGTCCCTGATGCGCCGGAAAAGGGATAGCACTTCTTCCTCTCTCCCCTCGGCCCTTGAAGGATCCTCAAAACCGTGATGCATCATCCGTTTCGTTTGTCCAGGGAAAAATGGACAGGTGTCCCTTGCGTCCCCGCACAGGGTTATCACAACATCAAAGGGGATTTCGAGAAGATCCTGAAGATGCTTGCTCTTGTGTGATGAAATGTCGACCCCTGCTTCCGCCATGACCTTGACAGCCAGCGTGTTGACTACCCCTGGTTCTGTTCCCGCCGACCATGCCTCGATCAGCCCGCTCTTTAAATGCCTGGCCCATCCTTCCGCCATCTGGCTCCGGCAGGAATTGTGCGTGCAAAGGAACAGGACCTTGAACATGGAACACCACACCTCTTCCCTTTGTCTGGCCCGGGAACTGAAGAGTACCGTGACCCCGTATTTTTTGCGATTTTATAGCCCCTTCACCGTTTCGTCAAAAAGAACGAAGCTGTTGACATGAGAGAGGAAATACGTTATATGAATGATTGTTCATATGTTCATGTTTAAAGGAGTGTGAGAGTCTGTGATCCAGAACCGGGAAGAGGTCCCTGGTATTCCTGAACCCCTGCATTGTGAAACCGTGGAGTCGGTCAAGGGACAAATGCCCGGGAACGATTTCTGTTCATCCCTGGCCGATTTTTTCAAGATCCTGGGAGATATGACCAGGGTTCGCATTCTTCTTGCTCTCTCCTTTTCCGAAATGTGTGTCCTGGATATAGCATTCCTTCTGGGTATGACACAATCCGCCATCTCGCACCAGCTGAGAGTCCTCAGGCATGCGCGCCTTGTCAAGGCAAGGAAAGCAGGGAAGAGCATTTTTTATTCCCTGGACGACGAACACGTGGAGAACATCGTGGAAGAGGGTTTCGAACATCTCCGCCACGGCGGGACAAGGGGGGCAGCAGGGTGAGCCGGGAGATGCCGGAGCCGGGAAAAACAGACAGATCCTTCTTCCTTGAGGGATTGAACTGCGTAACCTGCGCGGCTGCCATAGAAAAGCTCTCATCAAGACTCTACTGGGTTCAGGAGGCGACCGTAGACACTGTAACGTCCCGGCTTACGTTAAAGCTCAAACAGACCCCTTCTGAAGAAGAGATGATCTCGACGCTTCAAAATCTGATTGAAGGGATAGAACCCGGGGTCAAGGTCTTGCCTGTTGATCTTTCTGATAATTCCTTCCTGGATCCTCTCCGACGGAGGGCCCTGAGAATGTTTTCGGTCCGGGTATTGCCGGGATTGATATTCTGGGCTCTGGCAGCGTCACTTCCCCTGGAGAAAGGTATCAGCACAGCCCTGTTCATTGCCGCCTACCTCGTACCGGGCTGGAGCGTGCTCGGAAGGGCCCTGAAGAACATATTCCGGGGAAGGATCTTCAACGAGTATCTCCTGATGTCCGCGGCCACTATAGGCGCTATATCAATAGGCGAATTTCCTGAGGCGGTAGCCGTAATGCTGTTCTTCAGGACAGGTGAGATCCTGGAGGAAAGCGCTGTCGAGAAAGCGAGGGGCTCGATCTCCTCGCTGGTCGAAATAATCCCAGACAAGGCCAACCTGGTAACAGAAGAGGGAGATATCAGCCAGGTTCCCTCCCGGTCTGTCTCCACCGGGGACAGGATCCTTGTCAGGCCGGGAGAAAGGGTCCCCGTTGACTGCATCGTGACTGAAGGGTTTTCCAGCCTTGACACATCCTCCATAACGGGAGAATCCATGCCCCGGGACGTCGCTCCCGGGGACACCTTGCTCGCGGGTTCCCTGAACCAGGGAGGAACCCTTCGGGCAGAGACTTCAAGGCCCCTGGAGGCCTCGGCGGCATCGAGGATCCTGAAAGCAATAGGCAACGCGGGATCCCGGAAGACGAATACCGAGAGATTCGTAACTTCCATTGCGAAATACTACACACCCGCCATTGTGATCGCTGCGTCACTTCTGGCAGTGATACCCCCCCTTGCGGGATGGGGGTCCTTTGAGACCTGGCTCTACAGGGCCCTTGTTTTTCTGGTGGTTTCTTGCCCCTGTGCCCTTCTCATCTCCATCCCCCTTGGGATATTTGCCGGGATCGGGTCGGCCTCCAGCAGGGGGATCCTGATAAAGGGCGGGGATATCCTTGAAAGGCTCTGGCGGGTAAAGACAATATTTTTAGACAAGACAGGGACGCTCACCAACGGCGAATTCCAGCTGGCAGGAGTATTTCCGTCTTCGGGCAGGTCCCCGGAGTCACTGCTAAGGCTTGCTGTAACCGCTGAAACGGATTCAAACCACCCCCTCGCAGCCGCGGTAAGGTCTGGATGGGGGGAACGGCCCTTGCCTGAACCTCCCCTTTCAGCCTTGGAAAGCCCTGGACTGGGCATCGAGACCCGGACGAGGGAGGGCAGGGTTCTGGCGGGCAACAGAAGGTTCATGCTTGAGAACGGGATCGAAGCACTGGACCCGAAGAAGACAGGGACTGTCATTCATGTAGCAGAAGGGGAAAAGTACGCAGGTTATCTTGTGGTGGCAGATACTGTAAAACCTGAGGCTTTCGATGCCATAAGAAGGCTCAGGGATCTGGGTATCGAAAAAATCTTTCTGCTCTCCGGGGACCTGGAATCGTCAACGTCAGAGGTCGCTGAAAACCTTGAGCTTGACGGCTCCTTCGGAGGACTCCTCCCGGAGGAGAAGGTCGGGCTGCTGGAGGAAGAACAGGGATCCGGCATGGGTAAAGGGGTCACGGTATTTGTCGGGGACGGCATGAATGATGCCCCGGTAATAGCCAGGGCCGACGTGGGTATTTCAATGGGCAGGGTTGCCTCCGATGTCACTGTCGACAATGCCGATGTGGTGATAATGAACGACAAGGTAACCGGAATTCCCGATCTTTTGATGATCGCACGGAAAACAAAAAGGGTGATCTGGCAGAATATTGCCCTTGCCCTTGGTGTCAAGGCGGGAGTGCTCCTGCTGGGGGCCTTCGGGGTGGCATCGCTCTGGGAGGCCGTTTTCGCTGATGTGGGAGTTACCGTACTGGCGGTACTCAATTCTTCAAGGATCCACAGCATCAACAGGAGTTCAGGCCCCCGGCATTACAAAAACCGCGGCCTCTTCAGGCCGCGGTCCTGAGTTCATCTGGTGGAGGTTGGGGGATTCGAACCCCGCTTCAGAAAAACCTCGAAAACCCTTGAAAATACTGGATTGTTAAATTACCGCCGGTCCGTTTTGTGCATATATTTTGTACCAAAACTTGTACAAGTCAAAAAATACTTTGCTACAGCAATATAACAAAAATGGGTGCGTTCATTTCCAACCGGAGTTGCATATTGCATATGGATCTATTTTAGCAAATCTAGCTGAATTATCTCGTAAATCAGAACAATAGCATTGGTTTGACTCCTCCTGCTACCGGGTTTCTGTTGCGTTGGGCAAACCAATGACATCCCACGGTTGCGGGAGGCATTTTAAATTTTTTCAAAAAACTATTTTGGGCAAGTCTAATCAGTTACTATGATAAGGTCTTCTGAGAGAAGATCATCCTCATCAATATATTCATAATAATCAAGAATCCTTTTCAATCTAAGCAAAACAGGCTCGCTGTTTGGTAAATGTTCAAATTTGTATTCAAATATTTCTGGCAAGGTTTCATCCGAATAATATTTCGCTTCCTTTTTATCTTCTGTCCACTCTTCCCCTGTCCAGTATTCGCCAAAAAAGCTCAAAATATGCATTTTATCACCTCCTGTTTTTTGGCAAGAATTTGAGATCACGACAACTTTCTTATTGCATGATCCAGCGGCCGGGATCACCCCTAATGCTCTGTCTTGAAATGAAGAATGAAAAACTCAGGCAATGTCTTGGACATGCCCCCAGGCTCCTGTCCTGGATAAGATGATCCTGAAAGGCATGTATGATGATACTGGCCATTATGGGCATTGGCCTATTCCGGAAGATCCCACGGCTCCGGAATACCGGCGTTTATCATGGCACCCTTGTGTCCTAATTCTGCGGCTTTCTCATACCACTTCATGGCTTCTTCTGCGTCACAAAGCTCGTATTCCAAGATTTCGCCGATATCGAACATGGCTTCGGGGTTGCCTGTATCGGCCTCTATGGCCGCCCGGGCTATCTTGAAACTATCAACTTCAAGGGCAAGCTCAGAATATCTGGCCCTAATAATGCCCCATTTGCCATTCATGGAAACCTTGAAATACTCGAATTCGCCCTTTGGGAATTCACCGACTATGTCCATCTCCACATCATCAAAGACCGGTTTATATGCCCACTCGTGCCCACTGTTGATAAACCCGTACTTTTCGCTGACCCTGACTGGGAAAATGGGGAAAAACCAGGCCCCCCTTTCGCCGAAAAGAGGCCCATCTTCCAGATCGGAAGCTTCCAGTGGCTCAAGGGGCAATCCGTAATCAAATCTTTCTTCATTATTTCCTTCCTCATCGGGACATTTCTGAACGAAAACCGGTTTTGTGGCCCAGTTTCCGTAGGCATCGATCTCTCCCCATTTTCCGGAAACCTGAAGATCTTGCACACCTAACAGAGAAAAATGATCCTTTTCGAAGCGTTCATAAAATTCCCCAGGTATCGGCCAGCCATCCCTGTCGAATTCGCGGATCTCTATTTTCTTCCTTTCTTCTTCCCCACCAAAACCGGATGCATCACTCCGGATTTTTCCCTTTCTGCCGCCAGGGGATTCTTGGGTGATAAAAACCCCATTCTGATCAATAAACCCTTCTTTGCCATCAAGCGTGACCAGTGCTACAAATATTTCGCCCAACTTAAAGAATCCGCAGGCAGAATCGAAAACAGGTTTTATTTTCCAATTGCCCTTATCATCAATAAAACCCCATTTGCCGCCATGCCTGGCCTTTGCAAGACCGCATGTAAAATCCAGGTCCAGGCATTCGAATATTGGTTTGATCACCAGGTTGCCTTTAAGATCAAAAGCGCCTTCTTTCTCACCCGCGCAAACTTTGACCAATCCTTGATGGCTTCCGCAAATAATCTCGAAAACAGCTTCCGTCAGGAGGTTACCCATGTTATCGGCAAGACCCCACTTGTCCCCTTTGAGAAAAGCAATATTGACTCCATGAGTATCAAGTGCTCTCAGGCCGTCGAACTGTGGTTCCATAATCCAGTTGCCCAACCCGTCCATAAGCCCGAATTTCCCGGACACCTCGCAGATAAACCTGACAGGATCATCGGGACGAAAACAAAAGGATATCGACTTCACGTAGTCAAAGACAGGCTTGACAACCGTTTGGCCCTTTCGATCAATGATCCCTTTCTTACCCTTTTTGCAAACTTTCCAGAAAGGATCTGGAACATTTTCCTCGTCCAAGCAAGGAGCCTCCCAAAGAAGCGAATCATAGAGAGGTTGGATGATCCAATTCCCCCTTTTGTCGATCTGGCCCCACTTTCCATTCTTTTTGGCTTCAAAAGAAGCGTTCGATCCATAGAAATCCCCGTTGCGATGTATCGCTTCCAAGAAAGGTTTGATCATCCACTGGCCCGCCCTGTCGATCAAACCCCATTGCGATCCATTCCTTGCAAAGAAAACCAGATCGCCTTCTTGATCCACTATTGGCCAACTCAGTTCGTCGAAGATCATGGGAATAAACATCAGATCGAGGGTTTCCTGTTTCCATTGGAGTTCCTGTTCAGGAGATTCGGGAAAGAGTTGGGGAGCCCCTTTTCGTTTACCTTTCATTCCATCTCCACCTGTAAGGTTGGTGCCCCGATGGTTTTCTTCCATCACTGATCACCCCGTTGGGAAATTTCCGGTTCCCGGAATTTTTTCCTGTCACGAACGGCTGAAATTCAGCCTAAAGGTAGACTATGACGATACTGGCCACATCAGGCCGTTTTTTCGCAATAAACGATCTACCGGCAATCCTTTAGAAGCGGGATCACTTCCGAATCCCGGAGCTCTTCATTATCAAGGGCCAAATCCATTGCGTTTTTGCAATTGTCCAGCTTTGCGCCCGGGTCAGCCCCATGATAAAGCAGAAGACGGATAACTTCAGGATCATCACTTGAGGCCAACGCCCAAAGAAGAGCCGTAACCCCGTTGTCCGCGACAGCGTTCACATCTGCTCCGGCAGCAAGCAGAAGGGAAAAGGCATCATGTGACTGGTTAGCAAGAGCGGCGTTCATCAGCACGGTGTACCCGTATATGTCTTTTGCGTTAACATCGGCCCCGGCTTCCAACAGCATTCCCAGAATGCCTTCATCCCATCCCCTCTTCCAGATTGCATGGAACAGGGGGGTAAAGCCGTAACTGTCGGCGGCATTTACATCTGCACCTGCCCTTATAAGCGCCTGAATTACCTCTGTGTTCTCGTTGAACTCGATCGCCGCCATAAGGGGAGTAGTCTCTTTCTCGGAAAACCTCTCATTTGGATCCGCGCCGGCGCCCACGAGCAGGGTAATTGCTTCGGGATGGGAATTCATGAGTGAAGCCGCCATGAGGGGGGTTATTCCCATGCTGTTCTCCAGGTTCACATCGGCTCCCATTGCAAGGTGTTTGTTTATCTCTTCTACCGGCGCTTGGGAGCATAGATCCACGAAGGACTCATGATCTATCGGCTCCACGCTGCAGGACTGGGCAAGAGAAGCCGACAGAGCCAATACGGATAACGCTATTGCCGCTGCGCATGCAAATGCCTTTTTCCCCAACATCTCACATCACCGCCCCATCATCGGTCTGCTCTCCGGCCTTTCCTGGATAAGGTTTCTTGTTTCCCCTATCAGGGCCAACTTCTTTGAGACAGAAAAAACTTCGACGCAATGTTCTTCATTCCAGGAAACGGCATCTAAGGCAACACAGAAAGCCGGCAACAGCAAATTTGCTTGCAATGAGTTGCTTCGGTTTTACGGGGCCTGGGCGGTTTTGACTCTTCGTCAAAGGGGGGCCGCCTTTCACCAGGCTCTGCAGGTTCTCTTCGGAAGTCGCGTGTATCGGCGGCGAGAGCGGGATCTTTGATGGCCTCCTGCTGGTAAAAGGGTAAACAGTCTAGATTGGGGATACCTTGAACAGCAAAGACCCTATTTATGGGGAGATCTTCGAGATACAAGCGGGAAAAGAAATAAACTTCATTTCCCGTTTCGACCATGTTCCCCCCCGTTCTAGGGAAAAAGCCACGATTTCATCACCAGCCAAACCGGCCATACCCTTCCGCCGCTGCCTTAACGCCAGTTCACATCTTTTCGAAGATGTTATTCATTCAGGTTCTTTCCATTCCAATTTTCACTGACAGTTTCCATTTTTCGGCTTCCATCATGATCTCCCCTTCTTCAAAGGGCAGGGGCTTCCCGAAGGCGAAGATCTTTGCCGTCTCCCAGAAGGTTATCGAATCCCATATCTCTTTGCGGATAAGGGCCAGTGGGCTTTTGCGGAAAAGGCCATCCACTTCTTCTTTCAAAAGGCACGGGGTCCACAGGACGGCAATCGGATCCTTTTCTTCAACAGGTTTATCAGCCCAGCCTTCTCCCAACAATCTTATGAGTGTTCTGGGCAGTTTCCTGCAATCATCGTGGCACCGTGCATCCTCTTCCTTGATCTGGGCAAGGAGGCACTCCCCCAGGGGCTCAACTGCGTAGATCACCCCTTTATCGCCATATTGGGAATATTTCCTGGCAAGTTCCGGTTTGGGGCTCGCGAAGAGGGAGTGCCTCCTGTTTGGGAACCCTTCGGGCCTTTTCCATTCCCAGAGATTGTCCACCACGTAAGGGACATTCCCCGGCGTCCTTCTGCTTCCTCTTTTATTGAACACCCTGCTTTCTCTTGCCTTGCCTTCGCAACGGTAGATCATCCTATCCTCTGCCCCCTTCGTCCCGATCAGTGTCTGGTGTCGCTGCGCACCGATCAACTGTGCCGATATTCTCATCCCTCATTATCACGATCGTACGCCGGGGGGCCGCTTCAACTTCACCCTGGTATGCGCTATTGTTCCCCCCAGTCTTTGTAGAGGGTCAAACTAAATACAAGAAGGAGGCACAGGCGGCTCCTCCGAAGATGCCGGTTGAGGTTTTTCAGCATTTTCAGAACGAAAACAAAAGATTAAACCCTTCCTGCCGCTCTGCTCCACGCGCGCAAAGCCTTCGGAGAAGGAATCAACCCTGTCGAAAGAAGGCTCCACTACCAAGTCCCCTGCCATGTCGATGAAGCCCCACTTGCCTCCTATTTTGACTGCCGCAAGGCCTTCAGAGAATTCCTCGACCTCGTCAAAGGAAGTCTCCAGGATCAAGTCTCCGGCCCTGTCAATGAAGCCCCACTTGCCATTTAATACGACCCTTGCAAGACCTTTGGAGAAGTTTCCAACCTTGTCGAAGGAGGGCTCCACTACCAAGTCCCCGGCCATGTCGATGAAGCCCAACTTGCCGCCTTTTTGGACCACCGCAAGGCCTTCGAAGAAGGGGTAAACTCTGTCGAAGGAAGGCCCCACTATCAAATCCCCCGCCGTGTCGATGAAACCCCACTTGTCGCCTTTTTGGACCATCGCAAGGCCTTCGGAGAAGCTATTAACATCGTCGAAAGAAGGCTCCACAACCCATTTACCACCCTTGTCGATTAAGCCGCACTTGCCGTTTATTTTGACTTCGGCAAGACCTTCGGAGAAGGAGTAAACCCAGTCGAAGGAAGGCTCCACTACCAACTCCCCCGCTTTGTCGATGAAGCCCCACTTGCCGTCTTTTTCGACCGCCGCAAGGCCCTCGGAGAAGGGGTAAACTCTGTCGAAGGAAGGCCCCACTATCAAATCCCCCGCCGTGTCGATGAAACCCCACTTGTCGCCTTTTTGGACCATCGCAAGGCCTTCGGAGAAGCTATTAACATCGTCGAAGGAGGGCTTCACAACCCATTTACCGGCCTTGTCGATCAATCCCCACTTGACGCCTTTTTCGACCGCCGCAAGGCCTTTCGAGAAGGGGAATACCATGTCGAAGGAAGGCTCCACCACCAACTCCCCCGACGTGTTGATGAAGCCCCACTTGCCGCCTTTTTTGACTGCCGAAAGACCTTCGGAGAAAGGGGTAAAGTGGGGGAAAACCGTGTCGAAGGAAGGCTCCACTACCAACTCCCCCGCCCTGTCGATGAAGCCCCACTTGCCGCCTTTTTTGACCGCCGAAAGACCTTTGATGAAGCCAAAAACACCGTCGAATACGGGCTCCACGATAACTTTTCCCGTCTTGTCGATGAAGCCCCACTTGCCTCCTATTTTCACCGCCGCAAGGCCTTCGTGGAATCTACTATCAACATCGTCGAATGCGGGCTCCACGATAACTTTTCCCGTCTTGTCGATTAAGCCCCACTCGCCGCCTATTTTGACCGCCGCAAGGCCTTCGAGGAAGCTATTATTAGGGAATCTCTGAAAAAGTCCTCTGGGAACGGACCTTGACCTAGTAAAATATTGTTGCAGCCGTTACATCTGTCCATTCCAGCCTTTTGTTCGGCCAAGCCATTTTCCTGGGGAGCTGACCTCATATGAAGAGCCAGAAGAGCCTTGCAAATGCCATGACTTTCGAGAAGTACAAAAAACCCACAAGGCGGGAACAATTCCTGGCCGAGATGGAACAGGTCGTCCCCTGGAAAGAACTCTGCACTCTCATAGAACCCTACTACCCCAAGCCAGGAAGGGGCAGGCCTCCCATAGGGCTGGAACGGATGCTCCGGATCCATTTCCTGCAGAGCTGGTTCAACCTTAGCGACCCCGGAGCCGAGGAGGCGCTCTACGACATGGAATCCATGCGGCGTTTTGTCGGCATAGACCTGGGCAACGAGCCTGTGCCGGACGAGACGACGATCTGCAAGTTCCGCCATCTTCTGGAGGCTCACGACCTTGGCGAGAGGATCTTCAGGGAGGTCAACGCCCATCTTGAATCCAGAGGGATGAGACTCTCCGAGGGAACCATAGTTGATGCCACCATCATCAACGCGCCGTCTTCGACAAAGAACAGGGAGAAGAAGCGGGATCCTGATATGCACTCCACGAAGAAAGGCAACCAGTTCTACTTCGGGATGAAGATCCACGTAGGTGTCGACAGGGACACCAAACTGGTCCACAGCCTTGTCACTACGCCTGCCAACGTGCACGACTCGAATCCTGTTGGCGAACTCCTTCACGGGGGAGAAAGCGGAGTATGGGGCGACTCGGCCTACATGGGCAAGACAGAAGAGATCAACGGCAAGGCACCCGGAGCAGCGGACAACACGAACAGAAGGTCCACCAGGAACAGGAAGCTTACGGAAGAGGAAACGGAAAGGAACAGGGTGCTTTCGAGGACCCGCGCCAGGGTAGAGCACGTCTTTGGTGTAGCCAAGAACATATTTGGATACAGGAAGGTTCGCTACAAGGGCCTTGCGAAGAACACCAACTTCATTCATGTTCTTTTTGCGTTGTCGAACCTTTACATGGTCAGGAGGGATCTGCTCTCGCTCCCTGCAGGGGCGTAGTGTCCCTGGATATCGGGAAAAAGGCCAAAAAGGAGGCAAAAGGGGCGAACAGCCCTCCAAAAGACCTTTAAATAATCTTCAAAAGACCATAAGAGCCTGACTTATCCACAGGAAACGGATTCGGCTGTCAAGGTTCTGCTGTTGCGACTAGCAGGTTATTTTGTTCAGATGTTCCTTAACATCGTCGAATGCGGGCTCCACGATAACTTTTCCCGTCTTGTCGATTAAGCCCCACTTGCCTCCTATTTTCACCGCCGCAAGGCCGTTGTTGAAGTATCCCAAATCATCGAAAAAGAGGCTCATGAACCTTAGCTTATCAACTCCAAGGCCAAGCCTCAGTTCAATCCTCTTTTTTGCCAACTCAGGAGGAATCTGGACCACGGGGCATATCGATGAGATTTCTTCAATCTCACCGCAGGGTTTCCATCCCTCAAATCCGGGCTTCCAGGCGTAGCTTGTGGATGGATCGAATTCGCCTTTTGAGGCCATTGTCTTTATCGCCTCAATCCCAAAGGGGCCGTAGGTCTTGCCTCCCCATGAAAGATGCCAATTGCGTTCGCTCGTCATACCCCTCATGTCAAAACCTCTCCCAACGTCATCAATAAGCCTGATAGGCCCCATCCCCCGAGTCATCCGGATGATCCATCTCAGCCCCTTATGCCAAGGAAGGCCAAAGCGCGGGATATCAGGTTCTGAAAACCACTTGCGGGACAGATCAAGGGTGTTCTCCCAATCCCTTATTACAAGCAATTCATCATCGGTGTGTTCCCCTTTGTACCCGACGCTCAGGTTCACGCCGCATACGCTCCTGCAGGGTGGAAAGACTAATCACCTTTTCCAGTTTGCGTATCTTATCGCCCCTCCACGCGGGAAAACTGTTAGAGTGTCCCCATTGCCGCTCTGAATGGACCTTAATGCCCACTTCTCTTCTTTCTCAATATCCCTTTCACCCGAGAAATTGAACCGTTTTCTGTTTTGGCCTTTATCGGTAACATACGCTTCTTCCGAATATTCCGAAACATCATGCCCATTGATCTTCTTCTTTTTGACTTTAAAAACGCACCTGATAAGCCCTTTGTAAACTCCGGCGATCAAATCGACTTTCCTTGCCTTTCTTTCGTCCAAAGACCATCTCCCTAGGGTTCTTTGAGCAATGGTTCCTTCTTCATGACAGAATTTCGGATAAGGATCACCTGCTTTCCCGCCATTCAAACTTACCAAAAGCACCCGTTCTTCCAGGTCAGACTCAATGACAGGATTGGACAAACGGTTGTTTAATTCTTCAGCCAGCAAGCAGAAACCTTCCGGCTTATGCCCAAGAACCCGATTCCCCAATTTAATAATTTCTGGAAATTTGATTGACACAAGTTTAATTAGCAAAGATTCGATAATAAATGCCGTTTCCTCCTCCAAACCGTGAGCAATTATCAATATTTGTGGATCACTTCCGCTTGTCTCTCTTAATTCTCTGATCTTTTCAGCCTTCAAATCTTCCATGGTTTCGCCTTCGTGCGGAAACTGAGGCTTGCCGTTTAAATTAGCGTGGGAAAAACACCTGTTTCCAGATCCCTTCCCTATGTAAAATATATTGCCATTCTCATCTTCAAGCGTATACACATAAAATTTCAAAGCCGACAATGCCTCTCTGCTGAAAAATTGCATCTCGTGTCATCCTCTTTCGTTATCGCTGCGGCTCGCCAGCTTGCCGGTCATCCCGCAGCGGGTGATCCTTATTTGCCGCCAGCACCAGGCATCCCGTCCCCTGAACGGTGGATAATGCCCCACTTGCCGTCTTTATTAAGCACACCAAGGCCTTCGGAGAATTTACTGACATACTCGAATTGGGGCTTAACGACCCATTTGCCCGCCTTGTCGATCAATCCCCACTTGCCGTCTTTTTCGGCCTGAGCAAGACCTTCGGAGAAGGAGTCAACCCAGTCGAAGGAAAGCTCCAAAACCAAATCCCCCGCTTTGTCGATGCAGCCAAACTTGCCGCCTTTTGGCTGCATGAGACAGGTGGATCTTCGCCAGGAGTATTCCGCCACTATCATGACTAAGGCCTTCGCTTTTTTTTCAGTTATCTGACAGCGACAAAACTGCCTGGTGAGATTCTGACAGGGATGAGAAAGATCGCCGAAGAAGCTTTGAAAGGCGCGATAGAGCAGTACGAGACCAATGTCTCTGCCTTCGCGAAAAGGTGCGGATTCGCCATTTCGCCAAAGAAATGGACCCCTTCGGTCCTCTCCTTCGCCGAACTGTCTAAAATGGCCAGAGAGAGGCTGGGCGACGGGTTTGACCGGTTCGTAAAGGATTCATTGGAATCCGCTCCCCCTGGCTCCGACGAAAGGACCCGCACGGCTTCCCTTGTGGAGTCTATGGTGGATCTCTGCCCCATACCGGGATCCTATGGCGGCCATTGGGTTCCTGCCCCCGTGGTACCCGCACAGGGCCAACCTGGGCAGTAACGATGGGGAGAAGTTGATGGAGAATGCGGCAAGGGAGGCATCGAAAATTGTCGGCAACAAGTTCGTCGATCCCCTTGAGATCAGGCCCTTCTTTGAGGGTGTCTCGGATCTGAGTGACTACGGATTCCAGTGTGACAGCAGCGAGATGTATCTCTTTGCCGACAACATGCCCGGATGGGGTTCTCCCTACAGCCTGCCGAAGGATGCCCTGGCACGGCTTGATATCTCCATATTGAACTTCGGCCCCCTGGGAAGATGGATGCCCATAAGAACACCAAGCGCATCCATCTTCCCTACGCTACAGTTACCTTCTATTTCTTATATCTGATAGCTTCGATAACATCCTCTACAAACTTTATAACCGTACGCGGATTGATGGCGTCGGACAGAACTTTTTTCGTGTTTTCGTCAAGGTTTTCATCCATCCGGTAGGGAGTATCCTCCCCTTCATAAGCAATAAGAAAGTTGTCGTTTTTGTCAGCGCAATGGATCCCTCCGTAAAAAAAGTCACACTCCTGCCAATATGTTGGAATGCCTATCACAGTACTCCCGACATATTTTTCGAAGGCGGTTTCTCCTTCGAAATTCTCTTCAATCGTATTATCGGCTACATCGTATCTGATTTCATATCTCTCTTTAGCTCCAGCCTCTTCGATGAGAGGCTCGGAATTATCAAGAATAAAGTTCAACACGCTGTAACGCTCCTTGAATCCCGGGAGTTCTTTTAACTCTTGAAAATGCTCGTTATCAAGTTGAATCGTCATCTGCTAAAAAAACACTCCTTTCTGTGTAATCAGCATAAATATTAGACTAATGACACCATCCTAATCCGGCGTAAGGTGTAAAGCGGTCATCTTATAAAAAGATGTTTTGGTTAAGTCTGGAAGTCGGGACTTCCTGATATGAAACTAAAACTTAACGACGTGTTCCAATAGTGCGACCTGAACCCATATTACCTCTTGTTGTGTCTAAAAGCGCTACCTTAATATTATTCCCATCCGCATAATTAATGGAAGTTGTTGTAAACCCTAATAATTCAAAACGCCCCGTGAAAGCTGAACGAGTCGTGTTATTGCTAACGGTATAACGAATAGTTTGGCCATCTTGCCAAGCAGCTATGATCGTCAAGTTTCCCCCATAATCAACACACTCCTTAATTTTAATTATTTAATGCCCAACAACTAAATATATCTACCCATTTTGATAATCTGGAATTTTGATCGCAAGGATCATCCCCCTCCCTTTTCTGTAGCAGCAACTGTATGTATACATCTAGTTATTCCAATTACCGTCAACCTTTGGTTGTTCTTTTCGTCAAATAAGTAAAGGGCATTTTCCCCTTTGCATTGCTTGCGTTGTCGGCATGAAAACCCATCCCATTATTATGCTTTTAGTAACGAATAACTATTAGAGAAAAAGCTGACCCAAGGTCCAAATTTTAATGTTATTAAATCATCAACTTAATGAAATTAGGATAATTGGTTGCTGACCATTTTTAATTAAAAAAGTTCATCTCAACCTCTCTTATTGATTGATTGTAAGCACTCCCCTTTTCTAAAGCAACAGGCAGGATTTTCAAATATGATTACCATAACCGAAAAACGAGTTTGGATTATGGCATTATTTTCACCTACCGCTTGCCCTAAATCATTAGCCTATATTTATGGCCGCCACACATGATCACTAGACTCTCATGGATATTCTAATTAAATTAAGATTTATAATATTCCAAATCCTCATTGCTGACTGCAAAAAAGTAATGAATGCAGACAGCCACGCTATATTCCCCCCGATCAAGCCAGCATCTCCATCCAGCCCTCCCAGATCATGACCATGGCGAGGGTGTCGAGCTCGCAGTATTTCAGGAGCGCTTCGGAGATCTTTTTTCTTTCAAGGGCGCTCATGTCAGAGAACTGCACCTTTGCCCAGGCCATCATGGCGGCACCGCCCTCGCGGATCTCCTCGTCCCATGTGACGAACTTCTCTATCTCCTCAGACGGCACGCCCTCAAAGATCCGCGGGAGCAGGCTGTAAGGATCCAGGGCTCGGCCCTTGTCAAACCTCACCCAGATCCAGTCTCTGAAGTTGAGGCTTGGGATGCCTCCTTTGGCGCCGTATATGGGCTGTCCATACTTTTGCTGCAGGAAGGAAGAGCTGTTGAGTATGGCAGGGAGCACGTACTTTATGGAGTTCGACCCTCCCATTGCAGGGTCGTAGTAGTAACTCTTCACAAGCCGGAGCATGTCGATCATATTCCTGGATCCTTCGACCATGTTCCCATTCTCGTCTTTCCATTCAGTGATCTCCCGTATGAAACCGAGCAATTCGGGAGCATCATCAGGCGGCGAGGGGTCTTCTTCTAGCTGTTTCGATATGTGTCCGAGAAAGGTGTTCTCGTGTGCTGCATATCTGAAGATCGTTCCATCGTCGTTTGCAAGTTCGCCCTTGAGGGCGCGGAGAAACCTGTAGTTGGGGAATATTCCCGGCTCTGTTTCAATGAACTGGCCCTGGTGGCGCACTGAGCCGTCTTTCTCAACCACGTGGTGGGAGAACTGGAACGCAATACCTTCGTAAGGGTGCCTCCCTCTGTTGAACGGTATCGCCGGCATCGCGGTTTCAAAGTCGATGAAGTGAAGCGGGAACTTCCAGCTCTTCATCTCTGCTTTAAGACCTTCTTTGTTGAGGAAGGGTATATTATCCCCGGCTACCATCTTTTCTATCTGAAGCCACTGCCTCTGCTTCATAGATAACCCGGATCCGGCCTCGGGATCCTTCGGGATATCGTCTTCAGTGATATCAGCCATCCTCCAGCGCCCTTCCCCGAGGCATGCGTCCTTCTTCCTGAACTGCCAGACATCCAATACTGAAGGGACGCCGAATTCTTCATCTGTAAGTCTGAGGGTATCCTTCCAGCATTCCTCGAACCCGCTTTTCTTCCCTGCGGCCTTCTCCTCCGGCGTGCACCTGAATTCGCAGGATCTGCAGCGGCCTCCGGGCTGGGTCACGATCTTCGAGTCCATCCGGTATTGCGAGGACAGGTTTGAAACCACCGTTCCGAAACCGTCGCTGAAATCATCTACGCTCCCCGAAAGGACAGCGTCAACGCAATCACCCACTGGAACCTGGACGAGAATGCGGGGTGACAGATCATCAGGGGTAAGATCTCCGTAGATCTCGATACGCTTCCCGTCATCATGCCCCAGCCTGATCCGGAGCTTCTGATTCAGGCCGTCCGTAGGGCAGAGGGCGCTCTTGTCCGCCATCATAAGGAAGGGCTCTACTTCAAACCCGGGCATGGCGTTTCCCAGGACATAGGTTTGGAATGCGACATCGTATATATATGACTTCCACCCGGAGGGGATATTCCCCTTCTTCGTGAAGAAGGAGTCCGGTTCACTGGAATCCCAGGACTTTGCTTTTACCTCTATGAGATGAAGGCTGTTCCCATCCTTTGCAAGGATGTCGGCGCGAATGAAGAGATTGCCGAAGCGGAATGCGGGCTCAAAGAGCGTGACAGAGTCGCGCTTCATAAGCTCGGCAGTCATCTCCTCCGCCTCTTTGTGCCTGATCTCATCTATCAGGATCCCCCCGGGGAAATACCTTCTCGCGAGCTCTCCCACCTGGAAACCACCCTCTGCAAGGGCTTCAAGGAATGGATCCTCAAGCTTCCTGTTCGCGTATTCTTTTTTGCCGGTATAGAAGAGCTTTGCCGGACACTCCATGGCAAGGGAAAACCTCGATTTGGTGAGGTAGCGGGGAGATCCGGCCATAACATGTCATCTCCTTTTCATTTTAATTATTTTATCAGGAAGTAATCCAGAACGCCAAACTACAGCAGCCTTTAAGGGAGAAGATCTTTCCCGCCCAGTGGCTTCATGCCCCCCGAAAAAAACTCCAGGTACTTGAATTTCAGTTGCCGCTCAAGAAACCGGCCTTTTCGAGATACAAAGAGACTCATGGCTTCTTCGACCCGGTCCTTCATTTCAGGTTTTGCGATAATGTTGGAATGGGATCGGCTACCTTCCCATACCCGCTACCTCCCTTTTCCGAACAGCACCGGCAACAAAGCCTTGTCCCTGGAGAGAAATCTCCGCGCAGCAACAGAGAAAGGGATGTCTTCTTTCAGGAAACCCTCCCTTTCAAAAGCTATTGAAGCTACAGCGACCCCGATCTCCCGAACATGCATCGGATACTCTTCCGCCAGTTCAGTTGCCTCTTCTTCCGTGAGACCCTTCTCGCCGGCATGCTTCCTCCACGCGTCTGCCTGAGCGGCAACGGAAGGGTGAGGGACTTCAAGGACAGAATCGAAACTGATCCCGCGGTCAGGCCTGATCCTCCCCCAGGGCCTGGTTGCAATGAAAACCGCCTCCGTCGACGATTCGAAGCAGTTTGCGAGTTCCTCGGCTACCCCACCCTGTTCCCTGTCCCGGGAGATGAAGCGGCCGAGATCGTCAAAGCGGTCGACCACCAGGGAAATGCTCCTGTGCCCCGGCTGCCTGGCAAAGGGGGCAGAAGGGAAGATCCTTTCCTCTTCTTTCATTTCGGCTTCGCCCTTTAGCCTGAGAACATCCCTCATATCAAAGGAGCGCACGCAGACATCGCAGTATTTCGCGATGGCCTCAACGATCCCTGCCCCTGTGGCGACATCCGTGCATTTGACCAAAATTGCCGCAGGGCGGTCTTTGTCCAGCGCAACTTTTACCGAACGCCCCAGGTTTTCCAGGCGTTCCCGGAAAGGCCTGGGAAAGGAGAAATCCCCGATCCCGGCATGGGGGCGGTAAACCTTTACGGCCCTGGTTCTCTCCACCAGCGAGTCGGCCTGGATATCGCAGGCCTCCCTCAAAAGGTCTCCGCCGACTTTGCATTCCCTTACCTCTGCAAGGTTCAAGGCCGTGAGGACGGCATTCTTAATGATCCCCCCGGTAAAGACGTATCGTTTTGAAAGCATGGAAATATCCTGCTCTGTCACCTCAAGGCCGGTTCCCGGCAGCAATTTGCCCCAGATCTTCCTTCTGCTCGGCTCGTCCGGTTCTGCGAAGCGAACCTTGATCCGGAGGCGGCGTTCCAGAGCCGGATCCAGTTTCATCGGCTGATTTGTCGTGAGAATTGTTACGCACTGGGATTTCTCTATCTCGACCAGCATGGCCCTGCTCTCATTGGAGTCACTTTTGAAAATGTCGTCGCACTCATCGAAGTAGACCACTCCCCCGCTTATGCTTCCTTCCCGGAAGGCATATTGCATGACATCCTCTGAAGACATGTTCCTGACCGCACCCAGGTTCACGGATATGATCGGTACCTCCATACGGCGTGCAAGGGCGTGGGCAAGCATGGTCTTCCCCGTTCCGGAAGGGCCGTAAAACAGCATGGCAAGCCCTGTCCCGTAGCCGAAGTGATCGTTGATCTCTCTCGATGCCCCGGATCTTCTGAACCGGTCGAATGCATCAATTTGTTCAAGGACCTGGGCCAGGATGTCTTCCCCCATTACCACCTGTTCCAGGCAGGCCGAAGGTTCTTCGCTTCGGGTGCACCTCAGCATAGGGTGGTAGACCGTCTCGTCTCCCATGATGTAATGGGCAACCCGCTGGTGGATGCTTATCCGCTCATCCATGACGCTCTCGTTGCCGTCCATCATCCCCAGATAGTCGAACAGAAGCTGGTTCTTCCTCAGGGTCCCGTCAAGGCCGAAATAGGCCTTATTCCTCAACTGATCCCTGAATGCGGGGCAGAGGATCTCCAGCAGAAGGCCGATCCTGATTCCATAACGGGACCGGGAATCCTCCTCGATCTTCTGGAAGAGCATTAAGGTGAACGGGTCGAAGCCATGCATGAAGAGAAGGAGCAGGACATCCCGCTCAAAAGGTTCAAGCCCCAGTTTCCCGGAAAGTTCCAAGAAATGGAGGGGCTCGATTTTACCCTGCGAGACCTGGGCCCTCCTTAGGTTCCAATCCTTCATCCATTTCAGGCTCTTCTCCATCTTGGCTATCTTTGGGGCAAGGTCCTTGCCTGCTTCCCCGGCATCTTCAAATTCAGGAAATTCGCCCGCGTCCTGATCCAGGGACCTGGTCTGTGCCCTCTTCCTGAGATCGGCGATCCGGAGGGTAAGCCGTGCCTCACCCCTTAACGACTGAAGGTAGTCCAGGTTGTCCGCAAATGGGTATGGGTTCCCGTTCCCGCCTGTTTCCGCCTTGCGGTCTTCTTCCTTTACCTTCATGCCGCCGCCCACTTCCCGGGTCCCCCGGCAATTCCCTCGATGGGTTCGACAATGTCGGCTATCCCAAGTTCAACTGCTTCGCGTGGACAAAGCCATGTGTCCACGTCACGAAGCAGCATCTCCTCCACCTCTTCCCTGGTCTTCAGCCTGGTGTGCCGCAGGTAGTGGTTCACTATCGTTTCGTGGACTGTATCCTCCTGCTTCCTGAAGGCCAGGATCTGGCTGTGGTTGCCCCCGTGCACGGCAGCGTAACGGTGGGACAGTAGCGACGTCCGTGGTGTAAGGACCCTGTTCCCCCTCTGACCGGCCATGAAAACCAGCAGCGCCGTTGAGCCCACCAGCCCTATACCTGTGGTCGCTATTGGTATCCTGGACCACTCCATGATGTCGAGGAGCGCAAACCCTGCATGGCAGTCGCCGCCGCCAGAGTTGATCAGGATCTGAATTTTGTTCAGTTTCCCCTCAACATTGATCTGAATGATCTGCCTGCACAGCGACCCTGCCGAATCCCCCGTTATCTCACCGAAAAGGTTAAGGATCCCGTATTCGTCAAGGTCGGGACGGTTCTTTTCCCCGGCAGCACCCATCATGGCTTCCCCTCCCTCTTTGTCTTTTGCAAGGGGAATGTACAATGGTTGTGTGACGATTCCGGCCACACTCGGAAAGGGGAGGTCTCAGGTGACCAGGGGCAAGCAGATAGGGAGGATATTCCGGGCCATTGAGCTTTTCAGCAAACCTGCCGGTGCGACGATAGCCGAGAGCATGGAAGAACTGGAGTGCGACCGCCGTTCGGTCTACCGCATGCTGGACACCCTGCAGGAGATGGGGTTCCCCCTATATGACGAAGCATCCCCCCTGAGCCGCGAGAAGAGGTGGAAACTTCCGGAAGAATACGTCCTGAAACTTCCCAACCTTTCGCTTCCGAAACTGGACCTGACCTGGCCGGAGGTATTCGCCCTCCACCTTATGAGGGGCCAGGACGAGGTTTTCGGAGGGACCGACATCTCCGAAGCGGCTGACAGGGCCCTTGCCAAACTTGGACTACTGCTTCCCGACACCTTTTCCGGGAAGCTCTCCCGGGTAAAGGCCCTCTGCATCCCAGTAGACAAGTTCTCAAAGGACTATTCCGACAAAACGGAGATCATCGACGCCCTCTCCGATGCAGCCATTACCCAGAAGATCTGCAGGCTGAAATACGACTCTTTCTCAAGGGAAAAACAGGTCGAGTTCAGCGCAGCGCCTCTTACCTTCTTCGAGAACCGGGGAGGCCTCTACCTGTTCGTGGAATCGACGAAATACGGCATGATCCGCGTTCTGGCCGTGGAAAGGATCCTCAGCGTGGAAACAACAGGGGAGAGGTTCGAAATGCCGGACGGGTTTGAACCCGGAGAGATCCTGGACAGCGCCTTCAACATCACCCTGGGCGAACCCGTCCAGGCCAAGATCTGGGTATCTGAGGCTCAGGCAAAGTACATACTTCAGAGGAAGTACTTCAAGAAACAGAACATCACGAGAAATACTGTCAATTAACACCCAGATTCCCGCAGTAAATTTACACCCACTTTCCCGCAGGTG